>Ga0210396_10000048_pt1 | contig 247872 bp, 218 predicted proteins | sample IncBWH17OmetaG_FD_155466 | JGI IMG/M metagenome (GOLD analysis project Ga0210396, IMG submission 155466) | Forest soil microbial communities from Barre Woods Harvard Forest LTER site, Petersham, Massachusetts, United States - Inc-BW-H-17-O ... | reverse complement strand
TTGTGACGGCGACGATCCCCCGGGAGAGGATTGTGCATGCACAGACTCCGCAGGGCGCGCTGTTTGGGCTGCTGCGGCGGGCGTTTGTCGAGGCGGAGGCCGATGAGTTTGCCGGGACCGATGAGGCTAGTCTGCTGGAACGGGCCGGGATTGAGGTTGCTGTCGTGCCGGGGTCGGCTAGGAATTTTAAGATTACGCAGCCGGGGGATATTGAGCTGGCGGAGTTTTATTTAGGGCGGGCGACCGCGGATTTGCGCGGATGAGCGCGGATCAAAAGCTAAATACGGATGAAAGACGAAATGCTGGAGCGTTTCGTGGGTTGCATTCTGAGGTTACGGAAAAGATTTTAGGGGTGTTTTTTGAGGCTTATAACGAGCTTGGGGGCGGGTTTCTTGAGAGTGTTTACCACGAGGCTCTGAGGATTGCTTTGGGGCAGGCTGGGCTTCGAGTTGTTTCTCAGGTTCAGGTTCCAGTGCATTTTCGAGGCGAGATTGTTGGGAACTTTCGTGCGGATTTGATTGTGAACGATTGTGTTCTTCTGGAGTTGAAGGCTGTTTCAGCTTTTGATCGAGAGCATGAGGGACAGATTCTGCATTATCTTCGCGCCACGAGTCTCGAAGTCGGACTACTCTTAAACTTCGGGCCCAGAGCGCAGTTCAAGCGGTTCATACTGGAGAACGACAAGAAAAGGATCCGTGTCCTTCCGTGTGAATCCGCGGTCGGAGCGTTGAGGAATCAAGAATGGGAATGAGAATTGGTTATGGGTTTGACTCGCATGCGTTTAAGCCGGGCGTGCCGCTGGTGATTGGCGGGCTGGCGATTGAGCATCCGGAGGGGCTGGCTGGCCACTCGGATGGGGATGTGCTGCTGCATGCGATTACGGATGCTTTGCTAGGGGCGGTATCGGCAGGGGATATTGGGACGTTTTTTCCGCCTAGCGATCCGCGGTGGAAGGGTGCGGCTTCGAGTGTGTTTTTGCAGACGGCGCTGGAAGAGGTGGCGACGGCGGGGTACAAGATCGTCAATATCGATAGCGTGCTGGTGATGGCGAAGCCGAAGATTGTGCCGATTGCCGGAGAGTTGCGGGAGAGTGTGGCGGCGTTGCTGGGAGTGAAGCCGGGTGAGGTTGGGATCAAGGCGAAGACGCCGGAGGGTTTGAATCAGGACAACGTTGCTGTAGCGCATGTGACGGTGCTGTTGGAGAGTGTCGGGCTGGCTGATCCGCCGGCGCGGATGGTCGCTGTGGCTGATGTTGAGGACGAGATCGATCAGGTGGTGAAAGGCCTGGTGGGTGGCGCGCGTGATGTATCGGCGCTGGGACGGAAGGTACCTGCGTTTGATACGGACGATCTGACTTAATTTCTAGGTTTGACGATGGCTATGGCGAAGCCGTCGTGTTTTTTTGAGCCTACGGTTTGGAGGGCGGTGGCTTCGAGGCGCGGTTCGGCTCCTAGTTTTTCGAAGAGGCTGCGCGTGCCCTGGACGGCTGGGTCGGGGTCGTCGGGGTTGAGGATGGTGCCTTCGCGAATGACGTTGTCGGTGATGATGATGGTGCCGGGGTGGGAGAAGCGGAGGGCCCAGTCGAGATAGTTGGGGTTGTTGGGCTTGTCGGCATCGATGAAGATGAGGTCGAAGGGTGGGGTGTGTTCGGAGTGGAGTTGGGCGAGGGTGTCGAGTGCGGGGCCGACGCGCTGCTCGACGAGTGAGGTGAGGCCGGCGCGGGCGATGTTGTTGGCGGCGACCTCGGCGTGTTTGGGATCTACTTCAAGGGTGATGAGCCTGCCGTCGGAGGGGAGTGCGCGGGCGAGCCAGATGGTGCTGTAGCCGCCCAGGGTTCCGATCTCGAGGATGCGGGTTGCGCCTTTGATCTTTGCGAGGAGATACAGGAACTTGCCCTGAGTGGGGGAGACATCGATGGAGGGAAGATCGGCTTCGGCGTTGGTCTTCAGGGTCTCTTCGAGGATTGGGTCGGAGGGGATGAGGTTCTGGGCGATGTAGTTGTCGACTGCGGTCCAGAGTTCGTTGGATTTTTCTTCGGGCTTTTCGTCGCTCATTGGGAGAGGATAACTGGTTTCTGTTCCGTGAAATTTGTGACGGAGTTAATTGCGTCTTGTGGGTGATGCGGGTAGAGTCTTTGAGTGTTGAAGAGTTCACAGGAGGAGAAGCTGCGATGATGATCAATACTTATCTTGCGTTCAGCGGAAACTGTAAAGATGCGTTTCAGTTTTATGAGCGCACGCTGGATGGGAAGATTCAGTTCATGATGACGCATGGCGAATCACCGATGGCGGACAAGACCGCGCCGGAGTGGAAGGACAAGATCATGCATGCGGCGCTACAGACACCGGGAGGCTTGTTGCTGGGAGCGGACCATCCGCAGGGGAGAACAGTGAAGCCGGCGGGGTTTTGCGTGTCAGTGACGGTGAAGGATACTGCGGAGGGCGAGCGCATCTTCAAGGAGCTTTCTGACGGCGGGCAGGTACAGGCGGCGTTTGCGAAGACGTTCTGGTCTCCGGGATTTGGGATGTGCGTGGACAAGTTCGATGTGCCGTGGATGGTGAATACCGAAGCGCCTGCGCAGTCGTAATGACGGCTGATTGATCCGCGACGATTAGCTTAGCTGCTATGGGCTTCGTTCTTTTAGAATGAAGCCTCAAAAGGGAGCGTCGGATGCGGATTGGTTTGGTGTGGGTGGTAGCGGTGGTGTGTGCTGGAGCGGGGTTTGGGCAGACGGTGGCGAATCCTCCTTTGATGAGCGCTCCGCGTGCGGTGGAGTGCTCGGTGAAAGATGAGTGGGCTACTCCGGCAGAGAAGAGTTGCTATGCGACTACTCCTGACTATGACGAGACGATGGCTTATCTGAAGCGCGTGCAGGCGGCGGCGCCGGGGCAGGTGCGGATTGAGCCGTTTGGGAAGACGGGTGAGGGGCGGGATCTGGATGTTGTGATTGTGTCGCGGGATGGCGTGTTCGATCCGGCGGCGATTCATGCGGCGAAGAGGCCGATTGTGCTGGTGCAGAACTCGATCCATGCGGGTGAGATGGATGGTAAGGATGCTTGTCTTGCTTTGCTGCGGGATATGGTGATCTCGAAGTCGAAGGCGGGGCTGCTGGAGCGGTCGGTGTTTGTGTTTATCCCGATGTACAACGCCGACGGGCATGAGAGGCGGAGTCCTTATAACCGGATCAACCAGGATGGGCCGGAGGAGATGGGGTGGCGCGGGAATGGGACGAATCTGAATTTGAACCGCGATTATATGAAGGCGGATACGCCGGAGACGCGGGCGTTTATGGCGATGTTTCATCGCTGGCTGCCGGATTTTTTTGTCGATGATCATGTGACGGATGGTGCGGATTATCAGTATGACGTGACGTTCACGATTGATGATGGACCGAATCTACCGAGTGGGACGGCGAAGTGGGTGGATGAGGTGGCAACGCCGACGCTACAGAAGTATGTGGATGCGCATGGGCATCTGGCTGCGCCTACGTACGTCATTCTGGTGAATGACAACGATCCGACGGAGGGGCTGGGGTTCAATGACAATCCGCCGCGGTTTTCGACGGGGTACATGATCCTTGAGGGCCGGCCAGGGATGCTGGTTGAGCTGCATATGCTGAAGGATTACAAGACTCGGGTGACGGGGAATTATGAGATTCTTGCGGGCCTGATGGAGTTGATGAATCGCGATGCGGATAAGGTGATCGCGCTGAATGCGGCGGCGGACAAAGAGGCTGAGGCGATGGGGGCGCATCCGCTGAGCAACGTGAAGTATCCGCTGGCGTTGGGATGGGGCGGGCAGACGACTCCGTTTTTGTTTCGCGGGTATGCGTTTCGGCGGTCGCTGAGTGAGGTTTCGGGTGGAATGAGAATCGAGTACTCGCATGAGCCTTGGAATGTGTCGTTGCCGATGCAGGCGGGTTTTAAAGTGACGGCGGAGACTACGCTGCCTGCGGCTTACATTGTTCCGGTCCAGTGGGCGAAGGTGATTGATGTGCTGGCAGCGCATCAGGTGGTGATGGAGCGGACGACGGCTGCGTGGTCGGGTGAGGTGGAGACTTATAGATGCGCGGGGATGACGTGGCAGGATCCTCCGTTTGAGGGGCGGCATCCGACTTTTAATGGAGAGGCGTTTCGGAGTCCGGGTAAGTTCGGGAGCTGTGCTCTGGTGAAGGAGACGATGAATTTTCCGGCCGGGTCGGCGGTGGTGCGGCTGAATCAGCGGCTTTCGAAGGTGGCGGTGCAGTGGCTGGAGCCGGCGGCTCCTGATTCGGCGTTGCAGTGGGGATTCTTCGACTCGATCTTTGAGCAGAAGGAGTATGGCGAGGCGTATGTGCTGGAGGCTCTGGCGCGGGAGATGATGGCTAAGGACCCGAAGCTGAAGGCGGAGTTTGAGAAGAAGGTGGCGGGTGATCCGGCGTTTGCGGGGAATCCTTATGCCCGGCTTAGTTTCTTCTTTGAGCGATCGCCTTGGTATGCGGCGAATCGGGTTGGGCTTTATCCGGTGGGGCGGTTGGGGAGTTTGGATGGGGTTCCGGTGGGGCGGTGAAGTGCTCTTGTTCAGGCTGTATTTCCTATTTCGGCTTGGCTGGGCGTTTAGCGGCAGGTTTGCCGCTTTTTGTGTTGTTCAGACGAATGATCGACACTGCGGCGGTGTAGCGGACAGCCTCTTTGTCATCGTCGAGTGCGGGTTCCAGCGCTGGAATGACGCTCGGATTCTTGCGCTTGCCAAGCGCATCGGCGGCGGCGGCGCGCACAAGCCAGCTCTTGTCGGAGAGAGCTGTCTTCAGCGCATCGGTGGTCTTGGGATCGGGATCTTGAGCGAGTACATCGGCTGCTGCTGCGCGGATGGGTGACACATCATCCTTCGTGAGCGATTTAAAGACGCCGAGGGTCAGTCCGCCAAAGGGGATGAATCCGACGCCTGTCTCAAAGCCGAACTGCGCCAGCTTCTTCGGATCTTTCAGCATCTTCTTCTGCTCGTCCATCAGACTGGCGCCGCTCTTCTGCTCTCCTGTGAGGATGGCGTAGTAGACATTGAATCCAAGAGGGTCGCCCAGATTCACCAGCGCCTTGGCACAGGATATGACCACACCCGCGTCCAGGTCTGTGCGGCAGAGTTGCTGCAGTTGAGGAATCGCGGACTTTGCTTGCATATTGCCCAGCGCCTCCGCTCCCGCAGCTCGGACCTCAGGCTTGTTGTCGGCGAGCGCTTTCAGGGCCTGATCCTGCGCCTTTTGGTTGTTTGGCAGGCCACCGAGAAGCCGCGTCGCGACAGTTCGGTTGTCCGTATTGCTGTTGGACAGTCCCGATTGCAGGACCGTCCAGGCTTTATCGACGGGAGCCTGGGAAAAGGCCGGTACAACCGCGGTAAGGAACAGAATGATGAGAGAAAGGGTTCGGAGGATCTCCGATTTGCGGAACCGAAGCAGCATAAGGACCACCCTGTCATGAAGTAACGTACATGGATCAAAGGCCCGGTTTTGCAACGTTTCCGAATCATACTGCTGTGTGCGGGATAACGGCGATCAAAAATTGTGTCTGCTCATCCCACTGGCGCAGGGGATTGATGGAGTGTCGTGTAGTGAGTGGGTCAGGATTCGGAATCGCGGTAAACGGTATGGGGTTGGAACCAGGAGGCTCCGCCGAACGGACTTTTGCTGGCAAAATCCGGAACAGGTTGTAAGTAACTGCTCTGCATGTCTGAGGTTTCTCGCATCCAACGCGGGTTGTATTGGATGCGCTGCCCCAGCTCAGACCAATGGCATGCTAGATGTCCCGTCTCGGTTTGCCATGATGATCTCATTGCAATTGACCCTCCGGGTTCTGCCGATGCCTGGTTGTCGATTATAGCTCTGCCGCTTATGGCTATGTCGTCTGCTTCAGCGTAACGATTTTTTTGGATAGGGTGTTTTTCGCGGGTAGACTGCGGATACTGCAAATTTCATTTTGAGGGATTCGATGACAGGAAAGTTTGGGCTAGTGGCGGTGTGTCTGCTGACGGCGGTGCGTGCGGTGAGTGCGCAGGCTCCTGAGGCGGCGGCTGATGATTTTGTGAAGACGCACTATGCGAAGTATGAGTATCGGATTCCTATGCGGGATGGCGTGAAGCTGTTTGCTTCGGTGTATGTGCCGCAGGCGGGCGCGTTCAAGGATGCCGGGCCGTATCCGTTTTTGATGACGCGGACTCCGTATAGCTGTGCGCCTTATGGTGAGGATAAGTTTCCTGCGCGTGTGGGGCCCAGCCAGGAGCTGATGGAATCGGGTTACATCTTTGTGTGTGAGGATGCTCGTGGGCGGAATGCGAGCGAGGGTGTGTTTCAGGAGATGAATCCTCATATCGACGACAAGAAATCGGCGAAGGATGTGGATGAGTCGAGCGATATGTATGACACGGTGGAGTACCTGCTGAAGCATGTGCCGAACAATAACGGCAAGGTGGGGATTACGGGGATCAGCTATCCGGGGTTCTATACGTCGGCGAGCATTATCGATTCGCATCCGGCGGTCAAGGCAGCGAGTCCGCAGGCTCCGATGACGAATCTGTTTTTCAATGACGACGGCTACCATGGCGGCGCGTTTATGCTGGGCGCGAACTATGGATTTTACAGGTTTTTTGCTCCGCAGAAGAATCCAGTGATTCCGAGTGGTGGGCCCCGTGGGGAAGGGGTGTCGGCGAGGGAGAATCCGGATACGTATGCTACGTTGCTGGCTGCGGGTCCGACTGGAAATTTAGATACGGGCAAGGAGTATTTGAACGGGGGGAACTGGTTATTTCATGATCAGGTTTCGCATACGACGTATGACGATTACTGGAAGAAGCGTGATCTGTCGCAGCATATGAAGGGTGTTCATGCGGCGGTGATGACGGTTGGCGGATGGTTCGATGCTGAGGATTTGTCGGGGCCGTTCAAGACGTTTCATGCGATTGATGAGTTCAATCCGGGTGCGGTGAATACGCTGGTGATTGGGCCGTGGACGCATGGTGGATGGTCGCGGACGGACGGCGATCATCTGGGTGATGTGACGTTCAATGCGAAGACTTCGCTGTTCTATCGGTCGAAGATTGAGTATCCGTTCTTTGAGTATTACTTGAAGGGTGTGCATGGCGGGCCGATGCCAAAGGCTTATGTATTTGAGACGGGCAGCAATACGTGGAAGACGTATGATACGTGGCCTCCGAAACCGGCCGTGGCGAAGACGCTTTATTTCCGGGCAGGTGGGAAGCTGAGCTTCGATGCTCCTTCCGAGAAAGCGGGCGTGGATGAGTATGTGAGCGATCCTGCGCATCCGGTGCCGTTTGTCGAGTATCCGACCGGGACGGTTCCGCAGCGGTACATGGCGGATGATCAGCGGTTTGCTTCGAAGCGGTCGGATGTATTGGTGTATGAGTCGGAGCCGTTGACGGAGGACGTGACGATTGTAGGGCCGGTGCGGCCGAAGCTGAAGATTGCTTCGACGGGAACCGACTCGGACTTTGTGGTGAAGCTGATTGATGTGTATCCGTATGACTACCCGAATGCTGCAGGGACGGATGCGACGAATAAGAGAATGACCGGTGCGCCTGTAGTGGTGATGGGTGGATATCAGCAGTTGGTGCGTGGCGAGCCGATGCGTGCGAAGTTCCGCGATAGCTGGGAGAAGCCGACGGCGCTGGTTCCGGGCAAGATGGTCTCTGTGAATGCGGAGATGCCGGATATCAACCACACGTTCCGCGCGGGGCACCGGATTATGGTGCAGGTGCAGAGCTCGTGGTTCCCGCTGGTGGATCGGAATCCGCAGACGTTTGTGGATATACCGCTGGCTAAGCCGGAGCAGTTTGTGAAGGCTACGGAGAGCGTGTATCGCAATGCGGATGCGGCCAGCGGAGTGGAAGTGCTGGTGATGCCGTAGGAGTTACGCCTGAACAGTAGCTGTGCAGGAAAGGGCCACCTCGGAGAATGAGGTGGCCCTTTTCTTTAGAACCTGTTTTAAAAACCGCCGTAAGAGTGATCTGGAAATAAACAATATCGAGAACCAGAAACAAACAACAGCAAGGGCAAAGACAAATACAGGGATCCTTCGCTACGCTCAGGATGACGACGGAAGAGTTTTTAGAAAATTCTTAGGCGGCCTACGAGCGGCCTACCAGAGCTGGACTCGGTCTTTGGGTGCGAGATAGAGCTTGTCGGTGGGCTTGATGTCGAAGGCGGTGTACCAGCCGTCGTTGTTGCGGACGGTGGCTGCGCGAAAGCGGGCGGGGGCGTGGGGATCGGCGAGGACTTGCTGGCGAAGGGCGGCGTCGCGGACGACAGAGCCCCAGTTCTGGCCGAAGGCGATAAAGAATTGCTGGTCGCCGGTGAAGTTGCCGTCCATGGGAGCGGTCTTGCCTTTGAGCGAGGCGTGGTAGCCGTCGAATGCGGCGGTGAGGCCGGCGACGTCGGCGATATTTTCACCGAGGGTTTGGCGGCCATTGACGGCGAGGTCGGGGAAGGGTTTGTAGGTGTCGTACTGTGCGGCCAATGCGGCGGCTGCGGAGTTGAAGTGCGCCAGATCGTCGGGTGTCCACCAGTTGCGGACGCGGCCTTTGGAGTCGAAGGCTGCGCCCTCGGAGTCGAAGGTGTGGCTGATCTCATGGCCGATGACCGTGCCGATGGCTCCGTAGTTGGCTGCTGCTGGGGCTTTGGGATCGAAGAAGGGTGGCTGCAGGATAGCGGCGGGAAAGTTAAGGCCGTTGTGGAGAGGAAGATTGACGGCGTTGACGGTCTGCGGCGTCATAGTCCACTCGCGGCGATTGACGGGGGTTCCGATGCGACCGACGTCGTAGTGGTATTCGAAGAGACCGCTGCGCCAGAGGTTGAGGAAGAGGTTGTCAGGCGTGACCTCATAGGCTGCGTAGCTGCGCCAGTGGTCGGGATAACCGATGCCGACTTTCAGGGTGCCGAGTTTGGCCAGGGCTTCGGCTTTGGTGGCGGGGGCCATCCATGTGAGGTTCTCGAGGCGCTGGCGGAATGCGGCGATGATGTTCGAGACGAGTGCTTCGGCCTGGGCTTTGGCCTCGGGAGAGAAGTATCGCGCTGTGTAGATTTGGCCTACGGGATCGCCGAGCAGAACGGAGACAAGGCGGGCTCCGCGGATGTCGCGTGGGCGCTGCTGGGGCGTGCCGGAGAGGGTCTGTCCGAAAAAGACGAAGTTCTGGTCGGCGAGTGCCTTGGATGTGCCTGCGGCGTAGGCGGCGATGAGGTGATAGGCGAGGAGGTCCTTCCATGCGTCGATGGGTTGTGAGCTTACGAGGGCGGCCTCGCCGGTGAAGGCGCTGGGCTGCCAGACAATGAAGCTGCTCTGCTTGTCGAGGCCGGCGGCGCGAAAGAACTCGGGCCAGTCGAGGCCCGGGGCCTTGGCGGTGAAGTCGGCGGGGCTCCACGGGTTGTTGGCCTTGTGGATGTCTTCGCTGTCGGCGAGGGAGATATGGACTTTGGCTATTTCGGTCTCAAGGGCCAGGACGCGGGCGGCGCGGGCGTCAGCGTCGGAGAGGCCAGCGGTGTCGAACATGGCGGCGATGTGGGTCTGGTACGTGGTGCGGATCTCCTTCATGCGCGCTGAATCGGAGAGATAGTAGTCGCGGTTGGGGAGTTGAAGGCCGCCTTGCAGGAGGTAGGGCGCGTAGCGGTCGGGGTCGTTGAAGTCTGGCGCGACCCAGAGGCCGAAGATGTTCGGCGTATGGAAGTTGGTGTTGTTGAGGGCATCGACGTCGGAGCGGAGGGAGAGGCCGAGGGCGTGGGCGAGTTGCTGCGGCGAGCTAATGGCGGCGATTTCGGCGAGGTGGGGCTTGAGGGTGGCGAGACCGTGGGTCTCGATGGCGGCCTCGTCCATGTAGGAGTGGTAGAGGTCGGCGATCTTGCGCTGGTCGGTGCCGGGAGCGGCGTTGGCTTTGGCTGCGTCCTGAATGATGTTGGCTGTGCGCTCGAAGCTGAGGTCGGAGAGAACGGTGAAGACACCGATGGTGGCCCGGTCGGGTGGGAGTTTAGTGCGGGCGACGAAGCCGCCGTTGGCGAAGGTGTAGAAGTCGTCGCCGGGACGGACGGAGGTGTCCATATTGGCGACGTTGATGCCGTGGGCGAGAGGAGCGGCGGTTTGGGCTGGAGCTGCGGCGCTTAGGGCTAGGAGGATGCTGCCGGCGAGCGGCAGCAGGCGGCGGGCGATCAGAGTCATCTTGGTTTGCTCCGGTCGGCGGTTTGGATCTAGTGTGCCTGCCGACCGGAATATTATCGCCTACGACTGATTGCTCAGGCTTTGGCGAAGGGATCTTCGAGCGAAGGGCTTTGCGGGGTGAACATCTCGCCGCCGTTGGGGATGACGACCCAGTCGTCTTCGAGACGGATGCCGAACTCGCCGGTAATGTAGATGCCGGGCTCGTCGGAGAAGGTCATGCCGGCGGCGAGTGGTGTGGTGTTGCCACGGACGAGATAGGGCCACTCGTGGCCGTCCATGCCGATGCCGTGGCCGAGACGGTGGGTGAAGTGCTTGTAGTCGGGACCGTAGCCGGCGTCGGTGATGACTTTGCGTGCGGCATCGTCGATTGCGTGGCAGGGCACGCCGGGACGGGCTGCGGCGAGGGCTGCGGCCTGGGCCTTGTGGACGATGTCGAAGACCTGCTTCTGCTTGTCGGTGGCTTTGCCGAGGACGAAGGTGCGGGACATGTCGGACTGGTAGCCCTCGACGGTGCAGCCGTCGTCGATGAGGATGATCTCGTTCTCGCGGATGACCTGCGGCTGGAGCGAGCCGTGGGGAAGCGCGGAGTACTCGGCTACCTGACAGCTGGCATCGCCGGGGAAGCCGCAGCGGAGATAGGCTGCGCTGACAAGCTCGCTGAACTGACGGTTGGTCATGCCGGGCTGGGCGGACTTGTAGACGGCCTCGTAGACCTGCAGGGTGATGTTGTTTGCGAGGCGCATGAGATCAAGCTCTGCCTGAGATTTGACGGCGCGGCAGCCGAAGGTGATGGGGGTTCCGCTGACGGCGGTGAGGCTGGGGCTGGCGTGAGAGATGCCGTCGGAGAACGCGAATTGCGTGCGCTCTTCTACGCCGATTTTTCCGGTGGTGATGCCTGCGTCTTTGAGTGCTTTTGCGAGGAGTGCGTAGGGGTTTTCGTCCTCGTTCCAGGTGTAGACCTTGGTGATGGAAGCGGCGGGCAGAGTTGCAGGCTTGGCTTCCATGCGCTCGCGGACGCGGCCTTCTTCAAAGACGGGGCAGACGACGAAGGGGCTTCCCTGGACGGGCAGGACCCAGGCGAAGAAACGTTCGGACTGGCCCCAGCGCAGGCCGGTGAAGTAGTTGAGCGAGGTGCCGGTGGCGATGACGAGTGCGTCGATCTTGTGCTGGGCGAGGAGGGTGCGGGCGCGTTCGAGGCGCTGCTCGCGCTCGGCGAGAGTGATTGGAGTGGCCTCGGAGCGGCGGCTGGTGAGCGCGGCGATTGGGGCGGGGAGCTTGAGGTCGGAAGACGGTGCTGCGGGACGCTGGGCCTGGAGTGCTATGGACGGAGTTGCGGCTGCTGCCGTGGCGGTGAGGAGAAAGCTTCTTCTGGTGGGCATGTGCGGATTGTAACTGGCGAAGTCACAGGATCGAAAATCAGATTGCCAGATAACGGGATGAGCGGTTCATTTCGATCAAAACCTTACTGTGGGGGCAACACTACTGAAAAAGAGAGAGGTTAATCGCATCGGCCATGGTCTGATAGCCAGCATCATTAGGATGGAGGTGGTCCTCCGATGCCAAACGCGGCAGAAGTCTGCTGGGATGATCTGGATCGCGCATGACGGCGTCAAAGTCGATCACACCATCGAACGCATGACTCGTTCTAATCCATCGATTTACGGACTGGCGCATCCGCTCTTTCGCTTCCGTGTGATAACCCGGAATTGTTACTCCCTCGGAAGGCATGATCGTACAGCCTATTATTCGTATGCCATGAGCATGTGCGCGAGAGATCAACTGGCGGTATGCGCCGATGATGTCTTCAACCGTCGGAGCATCAGTCGCGGGTGCCAAAGAAAGATCACGTAGCTTAGCGCCCGGAAATCCGATGTCGTTTGCGCCTTCGAGCAATACAACATGGGTGACCCCGGGGACCGACAAGGCATCCCTATCGAAGCGGTTCAAGGCTGAGATGCCCAAACTGGCGATAGGCCCGTCACTGAGCAGACGGTTTCCCGCTATGCCTTCATTGACCACTGCGAATTGAGAATGTTGATGAGTCTTTTCAAGGCGTCGAAATAGATCGATTGGCCAATTGCGGTCTGTCTCAGGTGTGCTTCCATCGCCATCTACGATGGAGTCCCCGAATGCGACAATCACATGCCGGTGAACCTGTTCGGGAACGAACACCGCGCTTAGAAACGCTGAGCTGTCTGACTCCTTTCCACCTTGTATTGCAACGTCTTGCGTATGGTCTCCATGCGTCGAAATGACGGCGCGCTTCATTGCGAGGGAATGCCAGGTTATTGAAGTGGGGCGCTTCGGGAAGTAGATACTTATGCTGATCTCTGAACCGCTGCTTATCGAAAAATCCACCGGATCACTCAACGCAGGAGCCCCCGGCGGGATCAGAATCGCGTCGTCACCGCCGAAGGTTACTCGACGAAGCAAACCCGGCACAACGCTGGCCGCACTCTGAGCAACCCCTACCCTGACTCTGCCCACAAGAAGAGGTACAGAACTACATTCGTTGGAGAGGCGAATGCGAATCCGTTCTCCGCCGACGGTTACGCGCGCGCGTTCCCGCACGGTTTGATCGTTCAGATTCAACAGACCCTCATTGGGATCTGGGTCTGCGGCCTCAGGGCTTGCCGTCCACGTAGCGATCCATGTGGCCTGCTGACCCATTGCAAAATGCGGAATAAACAATAGGCAAAGGAGTAGAGCAATCTTAGGTGACACATTCACCGCGTTGAGCCGCATCGCGTTCTTCATTCCTATTTCATGGCTGAATAGACTGTGGGACGCATGTACACTTCGTCTACTTGGTAGTCTCCATTTACCTGCTGAATCAAGGGTGCCCCCGCCTTGAAATAGGGCTGAAATACCGGATCGGCATGTAGCGCCTTCCAATTAGTCTCGGCATCTTCGCGGCTGGGATGAACAACCAGATACACAAACGTGTTTTCCCAAGCAGGGTCGTTCCCCTTGGGCACCCAATAGCCAACAGCGTTGAGACCATGCTTCGCTTGCAGTTTCGAGACGTCGCCGAAGATAGACTCAAGAGCCGGAGCCTTACCTGGTAGCGTGTGGTAAATCATCAACTCAAAAACGTGGTCAGACGCCGCTTCTACTGCCGCATGGCGGGTCGCACGTGCATGAAACAGCACGCCGGCAAAGAAAGAGATCAAAGCGACGCACGCTGGACCTGCCGCTTGGATCGCTCTGCGGCAGAAGACTGAATCAAGCTGAATCCTATTTGCTTTCATCAAACCATCCTCAAAGCCGGGCCTTTACGCGATGGTGCGCCAATACGGCCACTTCAGAGAAAGCATATATTAAGCGGTCGAATAGCACTCCCATCACCCTGGCTTGCGGGATAGTCGACTTCGCTTAATGGGTTGCAACGACGAGGATGGCTCCAGTGGGGTCAGTTCCGGTGGTTACTGCGGCTACAGTGTCGAGTTTGCCGGCGGTGGTGGAATCGAAGCTGTACATGGTGAGGTCGGGGGAGCCTCCGTTGGCCGCGGCCAGGAGGTAGCTACCGCTGTTGTCGGTAGCCAGGGAGGTAACGAGAGATCCGCTGGTGAAGGGAGAGCTGCTCAAGGCGGTGAGGATGGAGCCGGTGCCGATGGTGAATCCGGAGATCGAGGAGCTGCTGCGGTTGGCAACGTAGACGTAAGCTCCGGTGCTGTCGATGGCGACGGAGTAGGGGGCTGTTCCGGTGGTGAAGGGAGATCCGCTGACGGCGGTGAGTGCGCCAGCGGAGCCGATGGTGTAGACGGCGAGGCCCTGGCTGGTGCCGCTGCGGGCGATGTAGAGGGTGGAGGAGGTGCTGTCGACGGCGAGAGCGTTGTCGCTGGTGGTGGTAGAGCCCAGGGAGAGACGTTGGCTGCTGGCGGCGACCCCGGTGGAGGTGTTGAAGGTGAAGACGGCGTCGCCTCCGGTGCCGAGGGCAGCGAAGATGTAGCTGCCGCTGGGGGCGAAGCGGACCATCTTGGGAACGACGGTGCCAGTGGCGGTGTAGGTGTCGGTGTCGGTGAGGGTGAGGGCTCCGGTGGAGGTGTTGATCTGCCAGATGTCGAGGACGGTGGAGGCGGCGTTGAGTCCAACGAGCCAGTTGCCATCGGGAGAGACATCGAGGGAAGCGACGTCGTAGGAGGCGGCAGTCCCGCCGGCGGTGAGCGCGCCATCGGAGGCGATGGTGTAGAGGTAGATGCCGGCGGGGCCAGCGACGTAGAGGAAGGTGTTTGCTCGGGAGATGACGGCTGCCTGGGGGACGTAGCCGAGGGATAGAGGAGAACCGGAGACCGCGGTGAGGGTATTAGTGCCGACGGCGAATCCGCTGATGGTCTCAGTTGTGGCGTTGGCGACGTAGACCAGATTGGAGGTGGAAGTAGTTGTTGTGGTGGTGGGAGCGACGAAGAAGCCAGCGCATCCGGATAGAGCAATTGAGGCTGCAGTGAAGGCGATGGCGATGAGTCCGCGTGGGGCAGGGCTCGGATTGCTGATGGTCAAGTCGTTCTCCTGGTTCGGCGGACGTGATGCCGCGGGCGCGTCTTTACGGACGGCGTTGTGTGTGCTGGATTCAGTTGTGGGCGCCAGCGTTGGCGCACTTCCTTTGACGTGCGAGAGTCTACAAAGGCTTACGTCATAGCCGGTGGCTGATTGGAAGGCGTGCGGTAATCGATTCTGGAATACCCTTATAGAAGACCGAATAAGACAGGAAGTGGTTGATGGCGATGATTACGACGGTGCAGCAGCATATTCTCCAGCAGCAGCAGGAAATGTTGAAGTCTACCGGGCGAGAGGCTTCGGGGACGTTCAGTTGGCTGTTGAGCGGGATTACGCTGGCGTCCAAGATGGTGGAATCAAAGATCCGCTCGGCGGGGCTGACGGATGTGTATGGGGCGTTTGGCGCGGAGAATGTGCAGGGCGAGCAGCAGCAGAAGCTCGACGTGTATGCGAACCAGGCGCTGCTGCATTGTCTTGGGTTGCGGGATAGCGTTGCTGCGCTGGTGAGCGAAGAGGACGAGGAGCCGGTGACGTTCAACCGCGATCCTGAACGAGGCAAGTACATCATCGTCTTCGATCCGCTGGATGGGTCGAGCAATATCGATGTGAACGTGAATGTGGGGACGATCTTCAGCGTGCTGCGCAGGCTGCCGCCCGAACATGGGACGCTGGAGGAGTCGATTCTGCAGCAGGGTTTTCGGCAGGTGGCGGCGGGCTATGTGGTGTATGGGCCATCGACTGTGCTGGTTTATACGACTGGCAATGGCGTGCATGGGTTCACTCTCGATCCTGCGATTGGCGCGTTTGTGCTGAGCAACGAGCGGATGATGATGCCGGAGCAGGGAAGCTACTACAGTACGAATGAAGCGAATGCAGCTGTGTGGCCGGAGGAATATCGAACGTATGTCGAGATGCTGCGTTCTGGCGGGTTGGGCAAGGAGTACAGTTCGCGCTACATCGGTAGCCTGGTGGCGGATTTTCATCGGACGCTGCTGAAGGGCGGGGTCTTTCTTTATCCGCCGACACTGAAACAGCCGAAGGGCAAACTGCGATTGCTGTATGAGGCGAATCCGCTGGCATTTATCGCGGAGCAGGCTGGTGGGATGGCGACCAATGGAGTGGGCAGGGTATTGGATATTCGGCCGGAGGGGATTCACCAACGGACACCGTTCTGCGTGGGAAGCAAGCGCGAGATGGAGGCTCTTACGGCGACATTGACGACGGCGGTGGCGAAGTGAGCGAGTTTGCCGCGGTGGTGACAGATATTCGCGAGGAGTCGCGGCTTGCGGGACGGCAGCGCTGGCAGATGGCTCTGGATCGAACAGAGTTTGCGGTGGGCGACGAGGGAGTGATTGAGGCGGTGGCGCGTAGTGGGGCACGCCTGGAGGTTCCGGTGCTGGCGGTTGAGGTCGATAGCGCAGGCGAAGTGTGGCACCTGGTGGAGAAGCCGCTTGCTGCGGGGACGGCTGTGACGGGTCGAGTTGGCAAAGCCGGAGTTTGAGTGGAGGGGCGCTTGCTGATACACTCAGTAGAGTTGTTCGACGGCGTAGTGCCCGCGAAAGCGGTGTGCAGCGTTCGTCTTGGTGGGGGGCTGTAGCTCAGCTGGGAGAGCGCCTCGTTCGCAACGAGGAGGTCAGCGGTTCGATCCCGCTCAGCTCCACCAAAGAATCAACAACTTAGTTTGAAAATCCGGAACAATAAGCGGTCCTGGATCGACGAAGGAACAATAAAGGAACAATAGCGCTGCTAGGCGACTTTTGCCTTAGGAAACACCCGCAATTCAACCTTGCTGGACGCCTCCCTTTTTTCGTCGCCCACCGTCTGTGCGTAGGTTCCCAGTGTCATCTCCGGAGTGGAGTGACGCATGAGCTCCATGCTCACACGAAGGCTTGCGCCCTCAGACAGCAGCAGGGAAGCGAAGCTTCTGCGCAGTGTGTGCCAGCCCAGCTTCGGTTTGCTGATTCCGGCCTGTTTGATCGCTGGAGTCACATTCCTCTGCCAGAGCGTACCGGGCCAGAGTGGCTGCTTGCCGAAGTGGAACTCGGAGGCAAAGACCCAGTCTTCGGAGGCGGTGAAATCGGACTCCCGCTTCCAGCCTTGGAGCGCTTTGAGCGCTTGCTCCGGAATCGGGAGGGGTCGTCGTGAGGAGTCGGTTTTGGTCGCTCCGACGACTCCGTCGACGTAGGAGCGTCGGACATGCAGGATCGCACGTTCAAAGTCCACGTCAACCCACTTGAGGCCGAAGATCTCGCCTCGCCTCATTCCCATCACAGCAGCAAGAAGGAAGGCCGTTCTCACTGGCTCGATACCATCGAGTTCGTGCAGGATAGCTGCGATCTCGGCGGGCTCCAGAATCGACGGTTCGATCGTCCTCTTCCGCACCTGCCTCACGTTGGCGATGGGGTTCGTTGGGTACAGCTCATAACGCATGGCGTGCCGAAAGGTCGCTCCGAACACCTCCCGAATCTTGGCTTTGGTGCCGTTGGCTTTCGCCAACGAGCGGAGCCAATCTTCGACCGCGACCGCCTTGATTGACTGAAGGGTGAGTGAACCCCACTTGGGAACGACGTAATTGGTCAAGATGTACTTGTATGCCTTGACCACCTTGGTCGCCTTTCCGCAGTCTTCGCCCAACTCGCGTTTCTTGTAATGATCTACGAGCTCGGTGACGGTCATGGCAATAACGGGCGCGACAGGTTCAGGTGTGTTGGCCCGTTGCCGGTGTTCGTTGGCTTTCTTTTGCGCCTGCGTCTTGGTTAGTTCTTTGACGGTGCCGAGAACGATCTTCCGCTGCCTGCCCTGCCGTTTCTGACAGGTTCCCGCCAGCGAAAGATATAAACATCGACTCCGTTGCTTCTTTTTTCGGTTGTCAAACATCCCGCCTGATAGCGGCTTCTTTTGTGCATCATGTCACCTGATCCTTTCGGGTTAGGCGGCACGAACGGTGCTTTCAGTGTAGCCCGATTCGAGCCATGCTTTCAGTTGCGTCAGTGGGAAGACGATCTTGCGCGCGCTCAGGCGGCGATGGGGAACTTTACCCTCTCTTGCCCATCGCAAGAGCGTGACCGGGTGCAGCCTGGCAATCTGCGCAGCCTCCTTTGAGGTGAGGAAGATCTCGTTGGAAGCTGTGTCATGCGATGAAACGCCGGTGGATGATGAGGAGATCCATCGTGATCGGCTCGTTGTATGTCTGCGCAAAGATGACCCTCTGGCTTCTGAAGACTGCCTTACAGCCGGCGGATTTGCAGAAAAATCTAACGATCCTGTATCACCCGCAACGCCACCCTATTGCTCACGCCAGACTCTTGGAGTTGCTTGGGGATGCAGGCGTCGAGCTAGAAGAGTATTCCCGCGCGTCGCACCCAAGCGAGATGCAAACGCTCGTGAAAGATGGCTATGGCTTAGCTCTTATTCGGCAGGGAACGACACTTGAGAACGAGCTGACGACGCGCCCCATCGCCGGTGTGGATTGGACGGTTGATACCGTCGTGATCTACCACCAAGAGCGTCATCCGAAGACGCTCCCAGTTTTGGTTCGCAAGTTCAAACGACAGCTTAGAAAGGGCGAAAAGCAGACGACTGCGGCGAAGCTCGGATCGTCTTCAAGACCGACGAAGGACGAGTCCGCCCAACTTACGCTGCTGACCTAGAAGGGTGTTTCCAAAGAGAGCCGATCAAGGGAATCAATCACCCGATTGATAACAAGTATTGGACGGGGGGGAAGGGCTCGCCTAATCATGAGGACATATTCCCGACTGACTTCAGTCGATGGAGGTGCCGATGTCTCTCAGAAGTTCACTCGTTTTCTCACGTAAAGTCAGTCACCGTAACGGAAGACTGGCGCGGCTCTCACCCCCGACAGTTGATTCGCGGATTGCGCCTCATCGCGCCTGCGCTTTTCGCCCTGTCCTTAGCAGGAATAGCACACGCGCAGGGAACGATGGACTTCTCCGGAGCGCAAACGCCCATGGGAACTTTCAAGACGGTCTCTTATGTCTACGACCGTTACGGTAACCGCTGGCAGCAGAACGCTCCGCAAGGAGGCCCGGCACCATCCTATTTATTCAATACCAGTCCTAGTCCCAGTAACAATCAGATAAGTACTGCGGGATACGATGCCGCCGGAAATCTGACCAGTGACGGCTTAAATTCGTATACGTATGACGCCGAGGGCAAGGTGATTAAGTCCGTCTCCGCTGGTGTGACCGCAACTTACGCCTACGATGCTTTGAATCATCGTATCCGGACAGATGTGGGGAGCAAGGCTACCGGATTTGTATATAACGCCGAAGGCCGACGCATCTCGTATTGGAACGCGGCGAATACACAGCTCATTCAGGGTCAAGTTTACTGGGGTAATAAGCCGGTAAGCTTTCGCGAAAATGGCGAACATTTCCAGCATCAGGACTTTTTAGGTACGGAGAGGGCTCGGACGAATTGGACCGGAACCGTGGATGGCACATTCAACTCGCTCCCTTTTGGCGATACTTTGCAATCAGTGGCACAGATTCTGATCAATACCATTTCGCACAACTGGATTATGACAACGAATCGGTAACCGATCATGCTCAGTTTAGGCAATACTCTCCTACTCAGGGACGATGGATGAGCCCCGATCCTTATGATGGAAGTTACGACTTTACTAATCCCCAGAGTTTCAATCGCTATACCTATGCTGGTAACAAGCCATTGAGTTTGACTGATCTACAGGGACTCGATGACGGTCCCGGCTATCCCTGGTGTGATGACGACCCGTGGGGAGACTGCCCTGATGGTCCCTTTGGGCCAGACCCGGGCGGTGGCGGCGGGGGTGGTGGTGAAACTGGAAGTGCCCCAAGTAGCACAACACCCTCCACTAATAAATATCCCTTATGGGATGAACATGGAGGCTTTCATGGTGCCCCCTATTCCAGCCTCGTAGCTATACTCGGCGATGTGGGCGGTTGGTATCCCTCAGGATGCGAGTTCGGGACTTGCGGAGTTGGACCAAGCTCATTTCAAGCGCAAGCAATTCCTGAGGTAGTTCCGGTTGTAGGGAATTACGATAGGAATTAGCGCATGCATTAGCAACCCAGCATGTCGTCTGGCAATTGAAATGGGCACCAGGGCTCTCACCGATGCTGTGGGCACTGCAATCAATGACTTAGCGAAGACTACGGGATCGACCATCGATTTCATTCCGTTCTCTACGACGATCGTCTTGACGACTGGCAGTTGGCAAAAAAAATTGGTGAATTTCTAGTCCGAATCGAGCCGCAGGAAGCGATTGGCCACTCTCTTTTGGTCGCTCTGCTCCTGCCGATCAAGGCGTTTTTCTGGAGATCCGCTAAGTCGAAGGCAGTGGACGAGTACCACAACGACGGCAAGAGCCCCACCGTTGGTCTGAAGTAACAGGACGCCCAATGCACAAACTCCACAACACAAATTCTGTATGAACAAACGGGTGTTATGCGAGTTCGGGGGCTTGCGGGAATACTCAATACGGACTCTTATGAGCCAATACACATTCCTTATCTAGATAAAGCAGTTGATCAGGTTCTTCTGGCTGTTCGGCAGTAGCAACGAATCGCAATCTTCGGCGACTACGACTGCGACGGCGTGCTGGGAACCTACACACTGGGTGGGGTGCTTCGTGGACTAGGTGCCCAAGTGAGGTCATAAAGTCCCCATCGACTGGCATGATACTGGCGAGCGCCAGAACGGCGATGGCCATGCCTCCACCAACGCGAAAGCTCGCCTCATAGGCGTGGGGACTCTCAGCGCTTTGCAGGTGCTCGGTGGCATCCGAAGCATTTTGCTAGACCTGCGTACGCCAGTTCGGATTGCCAATCGCCCAATGCGAGACTCGCCCCTACTATTCCTGATCGATGACACGGGTGGACTCGTGCCAGTTGTGCAGGAAGTACCACTCCAGGAACATGACGATGAAGAAGAAGCTAAATCCAAGGACGGTCGCAGCGAGGACGAGAGCGAAGAGGTAGTCGGTTTCGAGCTGGGAGCTGGCGTACTGGATGGCATAGCCGAGGCCTCCGACGCCAACACGGGAGGAGCCGGCGAATAGCTCGCCAATGATGGCGCCGATGACTGCAATGCCACTTGCGATGCGGATTCCGGTGAAGATGGACGGCAGAGCGTGAGGGAAACGGAGCTTAAACAGGACTTGTGCACGGGAGGCGTTGTGCATGAGGAAGAGGTCGATCATGTTGCGGTCGACGCTGATGAGACCCTGTGTCGTGTTGGCGATGATGGGCGCGAGGCACATGATGAAGGCGATAACGGTGACGGCTCCCAGGCCGGGTCCCACCCACAGCAGGATCATGGGTGCGATGGCGACGATGGGGACGGTTTGCAGAAGGATTGTGTAAGGGTAGAACATGCGCCGAATCCAGGTGGATTGCGCGAACACGAGCGCGATGACGAGGCCGACGATGAGCGCCGCGATGAGGCCGCCGGCAGCAGCAGCGGCGGTGATCGAGAGAGAGGTGATGAGAGACGGAAAGCGGGTACGAGTGGCGTGAGCGACTAGAGAGGGCGAGGGGAGCAGATAGGGTTTGAGGGCGAATACCCAAATGATGCATTGCCAGAGAAGAAGCAAGCAGCCAAAGATAGCGATCGCGGAAAGGATTGTGAGTCCAGTTTTTTTCATGGCTGGGACACTCCTGTTCGATGTTCCTCTCCGGTGCGTTCTAGGGCTACTTTCGGGGCGCTCGCTTCGACAGTAGTGCTGGTCACTGCTCTTAATGCTCGTGAGACTTCGGCGATCGCGCGGTCGAAGGCTTCGCTACGGCGGGTTAATTCATTACGAGGGAAGGGTAGGTCGATGGAGATATCTCGCGCGATGCGGCCTCCGTTGGGCGCAAGGATCAGGATGCGGGTGGAGAGGAAGACGGCTTCGGCGACGGAGTGAGTAACAAAGAGGGCTGTCCAATTTTGTTCGTTGCGGAGGCGCAGGAGCTCTTCGTCGAGACGGTCGCGGGTCATCTCGTCGAGGGCAGCGAAGGGCTCATCGAGGAGCAGAAGTTGCGGGCGAGTAACGAGGGCGCGGGCGATTGAGACTCGCATCTTCATGCCGCCGGAGAGTTGGCGAGGGAATGCGCCCGCGACGTCGGAGAGGCCGACGAGCGTGAGGACTGCGTCGACTTTGGCGTTGCGGGCCTCGCGGGCCATACCATCGAGTTCGAGCCCGAGGACTACGTTTTGACGGACCGTGCGCCAGGGGAGGAGCGTCGCGTCCTGAAAGATGAAGGACATGAGCTCGCGGGCTTTTTGCGGGGTCATGCCGTCGATAGCGATCTCGCCGTTGGTGATAGGGCTAAGACCGGCGACCGTCTTAAGGAGTGTCGATTTGCCGCAGCCAGACGGGCCGATGATGCTCACGAACTCGCGTCGTTGGATATGCGTGGTAATGGCTTCGAGGACGGTCGCACCCGTACCATAGCGCTTGGTGACGCGGTCGAAAGCGACGGCAGGGACCGTGATGGGTGGGGTGGTCATTGGCAGGAATCTTTTGTGATTGGAAGTTCAATGGCGGAGGGTTCGGATGGGTTGTGGTGGATCGTATGTGTGGAGCGTTGCCAATCCCACGAACTGGCTTGTGCCGGGGACGTTGCGGTGCCGGGGTCGCGGTCGTAGAGGGGGTAAGCGTTGCCAGCGACTTCGATACGGAGCGATTCGCCAGGTGCGAAGACCCAGGAGGTAGGCTCCAGGTCGAAGCGCCATTCCTGGGCGGTGTCGGGTTTGTAATAGTTTGCGAAGAGATGGGTGCTTCGAGCCGCGCCGATGCAGATAAAGTCAGCATCGCCATTGGGGCGGAGACAGATGAGTTTGACGACGAGGTCGGCGAAGGACGCTGAGGTCGTCGCGTAAAGCGTGATTTGTGGAGTGCCGAAGACATGGAGCGATGTGGTGAACGGTTCGGTGGTGTAGGTGAGGAGATCGTTACTAAGTTCGAGTACTGCTTGATTGTGGCAGCCGCTGGCTGCAGTGATACCGCCTGGTGCGAGGATGGGGACTTCGGGGTCCACTACGAAGACGTCGGATGGTTCTGATTGGTTTGGCAGTGCAGTCGTGAGGCCGCCGTCACCTTTACCGGAGTTGGCGCGGCCTTCGCTGTGAAGGTAGAGGGTGTAGTTGGGGGTAGGCCACGCCTGGGCGGTGTGCCATTGATTTTCGTTCAGGGCGAAGTAGCGGATACGAGGCTCGGAAGAGAATTCGCCGGAGTCTTTGAGCCAGTGATTAAACCAGCGGAGATGGAGGTTATCGGTGTCGAGGTTTGCGGCCGGGCCGAAGTTCTGTGAGCCAATGCGATTGCCCCAGGGGATATGGATCCAGGGGCCAGCCAGAAGGTACTGATTGTCCCGGGCCCACTGCGAACCGGCACGGTCACAAATCTCACGGAATCCTGTGATGCTGCCCTGTAGGTAAGTGTCGTACCAACCGGAGACGTGAAGGGCGGGAATATTTATCTGTTCAACACTGGCGCTGATGTCCATTTGCGACCAGTATTCACCGGATTGGTTGTGAGAGAGCCAGTCGGCGACGTAGGTGGGGAGGCCTTCCGCGTTGATTGCGGGGTGGGTTGCTGTTGGGGTGTGGAGGAGCTGTGAGGGTAGGCTGGACCAGGCTCGTTCGAGAGCCTCGCTGGCTTCGCGGAGTTGCAGGCGGCGGGCATCCTGCTTGAGCATTTGAATGCCCCAACCTAACGAAGATGCGAGACGAAGGACACCATGGTTGTAGAACCAGCCGTGATAGAGGTCGTGTGCGGTTTGTGCGGGAGCTATGCAGAGGAGTCCTTCGGGCTGAGCGGCTGCGGCGAGCCACTGGGTCATGCCTTGATAAGAGAAGCCGTACATGCCGATCTTGCCGTTGCACTCGGGTTGCGTGCGGAGCCACGCGATGGTCTCGGCACCATCCTGCTGTTCGTTGCGGAAGGGGTAAAACTCGCCGGTAGAGTCACCGCGGCCGCGGACGTCCTGGATAACGACGTTATAGCCATGGCGGGCGAACCAGACAGGGTGAGCGTAGACGACGGTAGAGGCAATGTCACGTCCGTAGGGCTGACGCATGAGGAGCGTGGGATGCGGGCCAGGCGTGGCGGGGAAGTAGTGGTCGGAGTAAAGGATGGTGCGGTCGGACAGGGTGAAGGGGACAGCTCGCCGGAGGCGGACATTTTGGCCGCAGTCGATCATGTTCGTGGTCGTCGGGCTCATGGCTGATTGTGATTTTCGTACTGCAACATAGTTTCGAGGGCAACGGCGATTTTGGTGGTGGCTTCTTCGATCCAGATCTCACCTTTTTCGGCGGTGGAGGGCGTAGGGTCGCCCATAACGCCGCTAGGGGCGATGTCGCGAGTAAGCCACGCGAACGTTGCAGAAGCGTTTTCGGGAAGAAGAAGTTCGGGGTGCTCGATGTCGGCGATGTAGTTGGTGGTGTAGGCGGTGACGTCGACCAGCTGCGGAGTGGCGGCGAGGAGGAAGGATGTTTCAATCTCGCCGGCGTGGAAACCGTAAGCTTTTTCCTGCTTGCTAACGCCGGTAAACGGTGCGCCCGCCGAGCCGTAGAGGCAGAAGACACGGAGATTAAACTCGGCGCGGAGGTCGCGGGCCATGACGTCGACGAGGGAGGAGTTACCGCCGTGGGTGTTGTAGAGCACGAGCTTCTTGAAGCCCGCAGCCGCGATGCTGGCGCCAAGGTCACGCAGGACGGCCATGAAAGTGGAGGCGGAGACTGAGAGCGTGCCAGGGAAGCCTATGTGTTCGTTGCTTTTGCCGTAGCAAATGGGCGGGAGCGCGTAGACGGGGGCGCCAGCGCGGAGTTTTTCGAGGGACTTGCCTAGGAGGAGATTGTTGATGAGGGTGTCGGTGGCCAGTGGGAGGTGATGTCCGTGTTGCTCGATGGCCGCGGTCGGCAGGACAAGCAGTGTGCTGTCTTTGGGCAACGCTTCGACCTGCTTCCAATTGAGGTAGGCGAAGTTGCGGGAGTCTGGAATCCAGGTGTGCATGAGTCCTCTTAGACCGTGGTTTGAGTGACAGGTTTAAAGGTGATCATCTTACCGGGGTTGAGGAGGCCGCGCGGATCGTATTTTTGTTTGGTCAGGAGTTGTACGTTGTCTTCTCGGTAGCGACCGCCTCCTTCGACGTTGTTGACGTGGGGATTGGCAACCGTAACACCAATGGATCGGCAGAGGTCGATCATCTCGTTGAGACGCTGCTCGGTGGTGAAGCGGACAAGTGGGATCGAACCAGGGATGACTACACCAGTGCCAATCTTCATGAACTCGATATGAAAGAGTATCTCGTTCCCGAAGTGTCGCTTGAGCGTGGCAAACTGCTGGCGTGCGTCGGTGGGGCTAAAGCCGCACTGGAGGTAGGTGAAGGCGGCGTCCTGCTTGATGGCCCAGAGCGTGGTGTGGTTCCAGGTGTAGTCGGAGAGGAGTGGCGTGGTGCGGAGGCCTGTGTATTCGGCGGCTAATGTGACTTCGCCCCCCGCAGCCGTCGCGGCTTTTTGGAGTTCGTCTAGCTGCGTCCCTGCAATCATGAAGAAGATAAGTGATTTGTTCGGCCGGGTGAGGTTGCGGACGGGGCCGAAGCACGAAGGGATAGGCCACTCGAAGGTGGTGACGAGGCGCTTCGTCCACTGCGGGTCATAGGCGATCTTTTCCGAGAAGGTAAAGGCCTGCTCGAAGGCGTCGAAGACGATGGAGCATTGTGCCCAATCGACGGCGGGGGTTAGGGCTAACCATATCTTCGTGATGACGCCATTGGTGCCCCATGCGTGAAGGACGTCGTGCACGGTCTGTCCTTCATGGCGGATGACGCGGGGCTCCGCTTCCATCGTGACAACCTCGAGGCCACGGACAGTTTCAAAGTCGCGCAGGCCGCCATGGGAGACTGAGCCGATACCGCCGGAGCCACCGCCGAGAAAGCCCCCGAGGGCGGCTTTGACGATGGTGCTGGGGTAGCAGCGAAGCTCAAAGCCGGATTCGCGAGCCCGTGTCTCCAAAGTGCCGAGGCGAACGTTGGGCTGGCAGATAGCGACGCCGTCGGGGGTAATGGTTTCGATGCGGTCCAGGTTGACCAGGTCGAGGATGACGCCACCGTGCAAGGGGACGGCCTGGCCATAGTTGCCAGTGCCGGCGCCGCGGGTGGTGACGGGGACGTTGCGCTCGTAGCAACAGGCCAGAATGCGCTGAATCTCTTCAACGTTGATGGGCTGGAGCGCGAGTTCGGCGGTTTTGTCGTCGAGCTGCTTTTTCAGAATGGGGGAGTACCAGTAGAAGTCGCGAGAGAGCCGCTGAACGGTCTGCGCGTTGGTGATGGTGCGGGCGGGATCAGAGAGGCAGGCGGTCAGTGCGGCTATGTCCGAGGAGGTCATGAGTTGCAACTGCTCCTTGTTTGTGTCTTCTAGGTGCGCGTGCTCCAGGTGGCAAAAGCCTTCAACATATTCGGGTGGGTGAAGAGAGCGTAACACTCTGCGCGGAGGATGGGGCCATCGACGGTGCAGATCATGTCGCTGCGCCGGGCTACTTCTTTCGCAGAAACCTGGATCTGGCGGCAGTGGCGGTTGGCGTCGGCGATGGTGGCGCCGTAGACGATGCGGTCGAGACCCGCCCAGAGCGCATTGGCCATGCACATGGGGCAGGGCTCGCAGGTGGAGTACATGGTGTAGCCGGCCAGGGAAAAAGTCTTGAGCTTTTTGGTGGCCTTGCGCACGGTGCGGAGTTCGGCGTGAGCGCTGGGGTCGTTTTCAACTGCGACGGCGTTCCGTGCCCGCATCAACGTCTCTCCGGTTTCGTTATTGATGATGAGTGCGCCGAAGGGGACTGGTCTTGCGGTATCGAGGCTCTCTGCGGTGAAGCGGATGAGACACTCCATGAACCGGCGGTCGACTTCTTTTTGCAGGTCGGTGGATGGGATCTTGGTCGCCATGTTGAACGCTAACATGACGAGATTGTTCCTACAAACGATTACTGGTGAGAGGCGGTGTCGAGGAACTGCATTGTGTAGGCGGTCTTCGGGTCAATGGGGTTGGTGATGACCTTGAGATTGGAGAGTTGCTGGTACAGCGTGTTCCAACGTTCGGGGGTAAAGTGGCCTAGCTGGGAAGGATCTGGGCCGGTGATGAAGTGATCGTTCTTAAGTGTTCGGGTGCTGAACTGCATCTGGTCTTTGCTCATGGCGGGATTGAGCTTGCTAATCTCAGCATTTGCGACGGCAGGATCGGCGAGATAGTCACGCCAACCGCGTAGGGAGGCGCGTACGAATTTGGCGACAAGGTCGGGATGGTCGTGGAGGAAGGTGGTTGAAGCGAAGACGACACGATAGGGTTGATAACCGCTGTCACTGATTAGCATGGTTCTGACCTGAGCGCCGCTTCGGCCCGCAAAGTAGGGTTCAGAGGTAATAAAGCATTGCTGGATGTAGCTGGGATCATTCAGGAAGTTGGCAACGCTGTATGTGGCGGGGATCTCGCGGACGTTGGCGAGATCGTAGCGTTTGACGAGGTATTGGAACCAGATAGAGCCGGGTTTGACTGCGATGGAGTGACCGTTGAGGTCTGCGAAGTTTTGGATCGGTGACTCCTTATGTAGCATGATCGCCTGGGGGTCCTGCTGCATGGTAGCGGCGACGGCGATGACGGGAAGGCCGCGTGAGATAGCGACGAGCACCTGATCGGAGGAGCCCATGGCGAGTTGCGCTGCCCCGCCCGCGACCTGCTGCTCTCCAGAGATATATGGACCACCGGGTGCGATGCGGATGTCGAGGCCTTCCTCTTTGTAGTAGCCCTTGAGGAGAGCGTCGTAAAAGCCGCCTTGTTCAGGTTGTGGATACCAGTCAGTCTGAAGGGTGATGACGATGGGATCTGTTGGTTGTGCACGGTGCTTGCAGCCAGTGAGCAAGCACAGACCAGCGATCAACAGGATGGACTGTGGTCTCAGTCGGGGCCGCATGTTGGATCGTATCTCCTGTGTTGTTGTCAGCAGATTAGCATCTGCCGGAAGAGTTACCGCATCGTGTGGAGCTAACCGTTTAGGTCTGTTGGTTCAGGCATGACGAGGTAGAGGAGAATAATGCCCAGAACGACAAACATTCTGAATGCGGCGTCCTGGCCGTTCCAGGTTCTTGACTGCCACATAAGAAACCATTCGCCACCGATGCTTAAAAACGCCACCGACCACATCAGCATGCCGAAGGTAAGAGCGATGACACCTATATTTTTAGCGCGGATGAAATCATTGGGGGAGAGTTTCACTGCACGCACCAGGCTGATGCACCCCGACCAACAAAGGACGGCGGTGATGATCTCCCAAAAGATAATGGAGAGGTAAAAGAGTGTATGGATGATCGGCTGGTTGATAGCGCGCCACATGCCGCCGTTGCCGGGAAAGGTGGAGTCCATCTGAAGGACGTGACGGACGAACTGGTAGTTGGAGTTGTAGTCTGTCGTATTGTTGAAGACAACGAGTGTGTAGAAGAAAGCCACAGAGAATATAAGGAGACACTTCGAGATTCGAACCGCCATCAAATGCCTCCTGTAGCAAAGGTTTGAAAATATGCCTGGAGCGCCTTGGCGGTGGCGTCGTCGAAGGGCGAATCAGGCCGTGTGGCTGACTTGTGATAGTTTGATTTTGGATTGCGGAGATACGCTTCGAAGGCTGCAGGCGAAGCCGCATCGACGCCCAATTGCTGCCACGTTACTTTCGCCTTTGTGCCACCGTAGCTACCCATGTTGTGACAGCGGAAGCAATGTTGCTGGGCGATTCGATACCCCGCCATCAGGTGGGATCCGCGCGTAAAGACTCCGTGGGGCGCGATGGCTCCGAAGACGAGGTGTCTGGAGCTGAAATCCAGTCGCACAATGTCGACCGGTATCTGGGGCATCTCTCCTTCGCCGAGCACCTTGAATGATGGCCTGAAAGCCGCATGGGTGATGAAGTATGTGCCGAGATCTTCGTTATGGGTGTGGATTGCCCAGCTCTTGACGGGGAGTCCGTCGATCTTCAGGACAAAGATGGGGCGGTGCTTCAGTACGTAGTCGTGAGAATAATTTGCGCGATAACCATCTGAGCAAAGAGCGTTAATCAAATCCGAGCCAGGCTGCACGCCCAGGTATCCGGCGAGGACGTCGAGATAGATGCCGGTAACTTTGACCTTCTCGCGATGCATTTCGGCAAAGTTTTCGTCACGAGTTACGATGACCGTTACCTGAGGAAGCGTGAGGAGAGTCTCATAGGAGACGTAACGGGATGTTCCCGGAGCGACGCCCGTAATCATCCCGGTGATCTCGATGTCCGATGGAGAGCTGCGCTTTACTTCGAGAAGTCGCCTCGTCGAACGGGAGTCAGCACCCAGCAGAGCACAGCATGCGGCGATGGCAGCGAACAGCTTTACCAGAGGCATGACTCAGACTATAGCGAAACTTCTCTTCGACGAGCGTAATTAAAGAGCCTGTTCGCAGCGTGATAAAGTACGGCCAATGAATATAGAAAAAGCCATTGCGGACGCGGGATACAGCCTGCCGTCGCTTCCCGCAGCCGGTGGTAACTACGTGCCCGCTAGAACCGTAGGTAAGATGGTCTATCTTTCCGGAGTGATCTCGACCAATAGCAACGGTGTAATTACGGGCAGGGCTGGGGATGGCAGCGGTGTTGAGGAAGGATATGCCGCGGCGCAGACATGCGCTTTGATACATCTTGCGGTGCTTCGACAGCACCTGGGGTCACTGGATATGGTGAAGAGCATCGTGAGCGTGAATGGCTATGTGAATGCCGCTCCGTCATTTGCGGACACCCCGAAGATCATCAATGGCGCTTCCGACCTACTTGTCAAAGTGTTTGGCGATGCGGGAAGACACGTTCGGGCAGCGGTGGGTGTCAGTGCTCTGCCGCGCAACGCTCTGGTCGAACTGCAGATGGTGGTGGAGATCGAATAACGATGGCGGAGCACAGACTGGGCGCAGAGCCAACGCATTCGCGATGGAACCGTGACCTGAAGCCGCGTCTGTGGGTTGAACCGGGTGATGTCGTCCATATCGACTGCCTCGATGCGAGTGGCGGGCAAGTGACGCCGAACTCGACGGTGCAGGATTTTCTTGCGATTGACCGCGAACGTATTCACGCGCTGACGGGGCCGATTGGTGTGAAGGGTGCAGGGCCGGGCGATGTGCTTGAAGTAAACGTGCTTGAGGTGCGGCACAAAGGGTGGGGATGGACGAGCGTGATCCGTGGGCTCGGTTTTCTCGATGAGCGTTTTATCGATCCCTATCTGTTCCACTGGCAGCTCGACGAGAACGTAACGCGATCGCTAGCGCCGGCGGTGGTTCCACTGCGGCCCTTTTGCGGCGTGATGGGAGTAGCGCCGCAGGAGACTGGCGAGTTTCGCACACGGCCACCGGGAAACTTCGGCGGCAATATGGATGTGCGTGATCTGACCGTGGGCGCCACGCTGTATTTGCCTGTACTGAATAGCGGCGCGCTTTTTTCTGCGGGCGATGCACATGCAGGGCAAGGTGATGGCGAGGTCTGCATCAATGGGATTGAGTGTCCGGTCGATGCGTCGTTTCGTTTCAAGTTGCATAAGCACCGTCCGTTGTCTGGACCACTGGTCGAAGCGACTGATACAGAAAGCGATCCGAGCGGCAAATGGATCGTCGTTGAGTCGGCAACAGATGCGCTGGAGGCGGCCAGGACGGCCACTTCAAGGATGGTTGACTTGCTTACTGCCCACTGGGGATTTTCGCCTGTGCACGCCTATCTTTTGTGTAGTGTGACGATGGACCTCAGGATGGCCCAGGTTGTGAATCGCCCCATGATTACTGTGGTAGCGTCGATCGCGAAAAGTGTTCTGCCGGAACGAAAGTTGTTTTAGCGCGTGAGGAAGAAGATTAACCGCATATGTTGATCAATGACCCAGCAGTGGCCTGAGAATTTGAAAGAGCTGTATCCCCTGTACGAGACGGCGTTGCTCGAAAGCGATGTCGATACGCTGATGAAGATGTTTTGGTCATCGCCCGAGGTGATGCGGTTCGGCGTATCGGAGAACCTATACGGCACTGCGGAGTTGGTTGCGTTCCGCATGGGACGGCCTTCAATGGGACTGACGAGGACTGTAAAACCACTCGACATTGTGGCGTTCGGCAAAGATGTGGGGAGTTTCACGCTGGGGTTCGAGCGGAACGCAGCCGATGGAAGTGTGATTCAAGGGCGACAGAGTCAAATGTGGGTTCGGATGCCCGAAGGTTGGCGCATCGTTGCGGCGCATGTTCCTCTCCTGCCGTAGATCTAATGGTGACATCTAGGCATGGAAAGTGACGCTAAGTTGTTCGACGGGAGCCTGGGCGAACTGCTGTTGCAAGTCTCGCGCTGAGGCGAACCTTTTGCCCAGGGCATGACGCGCAGCAAAGGTGAGGGTGATCAATTCTGCATCGAAGGGATAGGGGCGCACTTGGAAGCAGCGACCGCCTAGAGAAGTGACTTGTACTTCTGTGTAGCTGCCATCTGTCGTACGTAGCGGGTGAAGAAGCGTGGCAGGGGAGCCATAGTCGACGCAACTCAGAAGGGACAAATTGTCAGTTGCCTGCAGGAGACGGAAGTTATCGAGGATAGCTTCATCGCTGGTATCCGTTGCCGCAAAGGACGTGTTCGAGCGTATGTTGTTGCGAAGAGTCTGCTGCAAGGATTGCTGCCGAGAGAGGAAGTCGTCGAGAAGGGGGAGTTGTTCGGCGGCGATGGTACTGCGATCGGCACGGGCGGTGAGGAGATTGTAGGTGTGCATCGAGACGAGCAGCGCAGCGTATTCGTCTTTGGACGCTACTTGGTGGACGGCGCGCTCACGCACAGCTAGATAGTCGGCCAGGTCGATCTCTTCGAATGCCGAATATTTGCCAACCAGTTCGCTCGAAAATGCGGAAGGTTTACCCTCTCTCGTGATGGAGGGTGCGGCGTCGCGGAGGGCCCAGCCGTCGTCGTGTGTGTCGATGCCCAGGAGAACGTTGGGGCGGGGCATAGGAGAAGCGAACCGGCTGTTGCCCCAGTGTTTGGCGAAAGCTCCGGCGAGGTTGGCGTGAGCTACATGGGTTACGAGCCACCACCCGGTTTCTGTTTCGAGACGCAACATGGCTTGGCCTCTCTACTTTCTACTGTAATGTGACGTACACGAATCTCGGCACAACAATCGCCCGCCACCCTGTGTTTTGTAGCCCGAGAGTGCCACCGGCGGCCGGCTGGCTTTGGAAAACGGTTGACGCGGGTTTTCGGAGGGTTCAGACTCAAGCTTCCGGTGACGATTTTCAAGGGCATTTTTACTGCGCGGCGTGTGTGCTCGATACGTGCTGGGTGAGGGCGATTGAATGGACTCTTCTGGAGGTGTCGTCAAAGAGAAAGCTGCGTTTGTCACAGCTTCTTATGGATTACGGCAGAATGTTCTGTCGCCACTGGAGACGCTGGCACAGTCAGTCTCGACCATGGCGCCTAGTACTTCGCCTACGCTGACGATTCCTCTGGTGTTCTCGCTTGCGGGTAATGGCACGTGGCTGGCGTATGCGCTAGCCATGGCGGGGATTGCGCTGATGGCGTTGTGTATCGCGGTCTTTGCGCGGGATTCTGCCTCGCCTGGGTCTTTGTATGTTTATACCCAGTCAACGCTGCCTCCTGCGTTTGCTGCGGTGGCTGCGTGGGCGCTGTTCTTCGCTTATGTGATGACGGCGGCTTCTGTGATTGGCGGCTTCGTTAGTTATGCGTATGTCTTTCTGGGGAGGTTTGGGCCGCACGTTTCGGCGGGGCTGTTGGCGGCGGTGTGCGCTGGCGGGGCTGTGTGGATTGCGTGGCGGGACGTGAAGATATCAACGCAGACGATGCTGTGGATTGAGGCGGTCTCGGTGTGCCTCATCAGTCTGGTGGTTGGGATTCTGCTTTGGAAGCATGGGCTGCATATCGATGAGGCGCAACTGAGGCTGCGTGGAGTGACTCCGATTGGGGTGAGACTTGGCGTGATGCTGGCGCTGTTCAGTTTTGTAGGGTTTGAGAGCGCGACGACGCTAGGTGCCGAGGCAAAGGATCAGCTGAAGACGATTCCTCGTGCGGTGTTGCATAGTGCGGTGCTGGCGGGAGTGTTCTTCATCGTCTGTGCGTATGGGGAGGTTCTGAGCTTTCATGGAGTGAACCCGGGGTTGGGTGAGAGCACGGCTCCTATGCGGTTCTTGTCGGAGAGGGCAGGCGTGAGCGTTGTTGGGCCGGTGATCGATGGGGGCGTTCTGGTGAGCATGTTCGCGGGTACACTGGCGTGCGTGATTGCGGCGGCGCGTGTGTTGATGCTGATGGCGCACAATGGTCTTGCTCATGGCAGGCTTGCGAAGACTCATGCCGAAAAAGAGACTCCAGGAGCAGCGAGTGTTCTTGCGGGAGTGTTGGCGTTTGTTCCGGTTGCGGTTCTGGTGGAGCGGGGATCGAGTGGAGCGGACATCTACGGGTGGATGGGGACGCTGGCAGTGTATGGATTTCTGACCGCTTATGCCCTGGTTGCGGTGGCGCTGACTGTGCATCTGCGACGGCGAGGACGTTTGGGGGTTGGTGGGGTTGTGCTTTCAGTGAGCGCGATGGTGGCTACGATACTGGCAATGGTGGGAACGGTTTTTCCGGTGCCGCCCGCGCCGTACCGCTATCTTCCATATCTCTATGTGGCTTATCTCGTTGGCGGAATGGTCTGGTATGCGATATCGCGGAGGCGTTTGCCGGTGCCAATGTCGTCCTAATGGGTTTCAGGTGCCGGCTCGCCGATGTCTTCGTTCCATACGGCGGGGTTTTCGCGGATGTAGTCGGTAAGCAGAGTGATGCAGTCGGGTAAGGCGAGATCGATGACTTCAACGCCGGTGGAGCGGAGCCAGTCGATGCCCCCGGAGAAGTTTTGCGACTCGCCGACGACGACGGTGCGGAATCCGAACTGACGTACCAGCCCGCTGCAGTACCAGCAAGGAGCGAGTGTGGTGACCATGATGAGATTGCGGTAAGAAATTTGGCGGCCGGCGCGGCGGAAGGCGTCGGTCTCGCCGTGGATCGAAGGGTCGTTCTGCTGTACGCGGCGGTTGTGGCCGGAACTGATGAGTTCGCCCTGACGGTTGAAGATGGCCGCGCCAATTGGGATGCCGCCTTCAGAGAGGCTGGTGCGGGCTTCAGCGAGTGCGATTTGGAGCAAGTCGAAGTAGTTCAGGGAGGGAACGGAGTTAGGGTTTGGCATTGATTCCAGCATAGCTCTGCTGTGTGACGTGGGCCAGAGTTGAGACCAAGTGAAACAATATGCTAAAGCTGGAACATCGTGGCGGATCGTGTTTCTGTTCGTCCCTGGTTTGGATAAGTTTTGGCGGCGTTGTTCGTTTAGCTAAATTTTCCAATTGACATCGGTGTGGTTTCGTCTATGCTCTGGTTTATTGACGACAAAATTGATTGGGCTGTGACGTTAACTTTGCTGAATCTCAAGCTTCAGCGTTGCGTTTCTCTGAAAAGCCACATCTATAGACAGCTCTCCGCTGTCTGAGAAAACCGTTTTTTGCGTTAAAAGTCGGATAGCCGCAACCATCTCTGCGAGGTGATGCCGTGGTGTATTCCAAAATCAAAGTTGCCGTCGTTCTTTATTGCGTTGTCATTCTTGGCCTGTTCCTGATGCAGACGGCTGGCGCTCAGCAGACGCTTGGCGGAATTGTAGGGATCGTGACGGATGCTTCGGGCAGCATTCTGCCGGAGGTATCGGTCACGGCCGTCGAGGATGGAACGCATTTGACTCGAACCGCGCAGTCTAACTCTGTCGGCAGCTATGCTTTTCCGAACCTTCCGATCGGAACATATACGTTGATGTTTACGCGTGAGGGCTTTTCCACAGCGCGCTTTCCGGGGATTCTCGTTCAAGCAGATCGTACGGTGACACTGCCGGCGCAGATGGCGGTCGGTTCAGTCACGGAAGCTGTGACGGTTGAGGCGAACCCTCTGATGAACGCTGTGGATACGACGAACGGATATGTTCTGGACAGGGCGCAGATCGAATCGACTCCGTTGCCGACAGGAAGTTTCACCGGGCTGGCGATTCTCTCGACTGGTGTCAGCGCGGAACTCCCCGGTGGCACAGGTGCCAACTCCGGCCTTGGCAATCAGCCCATATGGGCCAACGGTCAGCGCGATACCAGCAATTCATTCCTGCTCAACGGCGTCGACAGCAGCAACCTCTTCAACGGTAAAAGCACCAGCCAGGTCGCGTCGGCCCGTATTGTCAACAACACAGGTGTAGGCAACGCAGGCGCTGGCGGAACGCAGCAGAGCAGTGCCTCAGTCTATCTCGCTATAGGACAGGCGCTCCCAACCCCCGCTCCTGAGACCATCGAAGAGGTTCGCGTCAACGCTTCGATGTACGACGCGCAACAAGGCTCGACCTCAGGCGCACACATCGACCTCAGCACCTCCTCCGGCACCAACGCCTATCACGGCAGCGGATATTTCCGTCGTGGCACCGACTGGCTCAACGCCGCGCCATTCTTCTTCAAGCAGGACGACAGCATCCCCGCGAACGAGAAGGTCCCGCAACTCCATCGCTACAACGCCGGCTTTACCCTTGGTGGGCCAATCATCAAGGACAAGCTCTTCGGCTTCATCGCCTACCAACACGTCCACGTTAGTGATCAGGAGATCGGTATCTCCCGCCTCACTGTTCCTCCCGGACTCACTGACGACCGCAGCGCCGGCACCCTTGCAGCACTGGCCAACCGGAACTTCGGCCTTACGGGCGATTCTGCTATCGAGCCAAGCGCCGTCAGCCCTGTGGCTCTCTTTCTTCTCAACTACAAAATGCCCAATGGGCAATACATGATCCCCTCGGCCTCTGGTGTCACTCCCACACAGAATGTTCCGTTCAACGCCTCCATTCCCGGTACTGCTTACTTCCATGCCGATCAAGCGGTTGCAGACCTGGACTGGATCGCCAACTCAAAGAACACTCTCGCGCTCAAGTACTACTATCAGCACGATCCCCTTAACGCGCCCTACGCGTACTCCAACGTTCCCGGCTTTACCCAGCATCTCGACGCCGGCAGCCATGTCTTCTCCATCAACAACACAACCCTCCTCAAGCCGAACCTGTCTGTGGTGCAAACGATAGGCTATGTGCGGCAGAAAGCATACGCCGTCAACGATCAGCCTTTTGGTCCTTCACAGGCTGGAATCAGCGCCTTCGGATCCACCTACTTTCCTGGCATCAGCATCGTCGATGTCCTCGGGAACGGCAACGGTTGCCTACCGCCGCCCAACGATCACGTCTGCAATGGTCAGAACCCGGGCGGGCTTTACGACCAGGCCCTCAACGTCGGCCCAGGGGCTTTCACTCAGGGGCCTTTTACCGGCCTCTTCCAGAACCGGCTCATGCCATCGGCAAACGCCACCTGGACCATCGGCAAGCATACCTTCGCCTTTGGCGGGAACTACTCTTATACCCAACTCAACATCCGCAACCAGCGCACCAACAAGGGCATGATCGCCACGGCGGACTTCGCCAACTTTCTTGAAGGCAACATCTCCTACCAGAACAACAACTTCACCACTACAACCTTCCTCGTGGGCAATGCGAACCGCTACTATCGCGCCAACCAGGTCGGTTCATTCTTTCAGGATAAGTTTCAGGTTAAGCCCAACCTCTCGCTTACCGTTGGCATTCGCTACGACTGGAACGGCGGCCTCACCGAGAAGTACGGCAACATCTTCAACTTCGATCCCTCGAAATACCAGTTCAACACTGCTTGCCTCACCAATGGTGACGAATCCTCGCAGGACTGCTACCCAAATAACGGCTTCGTCATTGCGAGCAACAACGCGCAGGCCACGCCAGGAGCAAGCAAAACTACTCTGACCGGGCGCCAATGGGGCTTCGGCCCGCGCATCGGCGCCGCGTGGCAGCCGAAGATGTTTGACAGTAAAGTCGTCGTTCGCGCCGGTACTGGAATCTACTATGACCGCGGCGAGCTCTTCACCTACCTCTCACCGGGATACGCTGCCGGCGAAGTCACAGGCGGTCCGTTTGGCGTCGTCCAGGCCCCGCCTTTCGTCAACGCCGTCCAGTGCAACCCTAACGACCCGCAGCCTACAGTAGCTTCTTCATGCGAAGGTCCCTTCAGTCTATCCACTCCCTTCGGCACCTCGATCCCCAACCAGCCCACCGGCAAAGCCGCCGATATCACCAATTACCTCCCGACACCTGCCCAGATCGAGAACGGCGCGCAGATGTTTTCCTTCGCCAATTACGCCCAGGACAACAAGCTGCCCTACACCATCAACTACACCTTCGATATCCAATGGCAGCCTCGTAATAACCTCGCCGTCGAGGTTGGATATGTCGGCAACCTCGGACGCCATCAGGTCATACCTGTTCCCTTCAACCAAGCCGGTATAGCCTCCGCCTCCAAACCCATCAACGGCCAGACCTATACCTATGGCTATGCTGTACAGCAAGAGGGAAATTCCTTCTGCTTCTACAATTGCGCACCAGCCAACCTACCTAACGGCAATCTGTATCTGGCTACTTACGAGGGAGGCAACATCGACCTTCGCGTCCCGTACCTGGGATATTCTGCCGAATCAGAAACCTATAAGGCAGCGGGCATCTCTTCTTACAACGCCCTCCAAGTCCACGTTGAGCAGCGCCTGACTCACGGCTTCCAGATTGGAGTCTCCTACACCTATTCTCATGCGCTCGACGAGCAGAGCGGGATGGGTCTCTTCTACAACGGCAACAATCCACTCAACCTTCGCGACGGTTACGCTTCTTCAGACTTCGATCGCACTCACGTCATCAACTTTACCTACCTCTATCAGTTGCCCACCTTCTTCCCGAAGACCACGATAGCCGGCAAAATCGCCGACGGTTGGTCCATCAGTGGAATTACTATCCTTCAAAGCGGCCAGCCATACAGTGTCATCGATTATTCTGGTGCGGTAGGAAGCATCTACTACGGAGTAGCCGATGGCATCACGAATCCTATTGTGCCTCTCGCCCCTGGATGTACCCCTCAGAATGCGAAGACCGGTGTCTCAGGAGCCTTTGGAGCGCCAGCACTGAAGGCCAGTTGCTTCACGTTGCCACTTCTTAGTCCAGGAGGACTTGGGGGTGCCGTTCCATCCAACGATCCCTTCGAGACCGACTTCACCAGCGGTCAGCGCAACATCTTCCGCCAGTCCGCTCAAAAGCGCTCCGACCTCTCCATCATCAAGGATATGAATGTTACGGAACGCCTGTCCCTCCGCTATACATTCGATATCTTCAACCTGACCAATACGGCCAGCTTCGATGTACCCAAGGATAATGTCTCGCAAAACGAGTCATACAATGGCTTTCCGTCGCTAGACCAGGCAGGAACCTTCTTCAATCCGCCCAGCGGTTTGGGCTACGTCACCGGAGCCATTGGCAGTCCGCGACAGATACAGATGTCTTTGCGGCTGATCTTCTAATATTGCAAAGGTCAGGAAGAAGGGGATGCCTTGGCACAGCTGATACTTGATAAGGAGGGCCAATTGCAGTGGGACTTGCTCCAAAACCCCTGGAGACTCCCTGACATCATAGATTGGGCCGGAACACGCGGCACCAACTAGCGCAAAGGACTTGGCGTCTGTTGCTGCCAATGATGAACATAAATTAGCAAGGACGATGGACCGACGTGCTGCGCTCACCTTATTGGAACGATCATCCGAGCTCAACATCTGGTCGGTTGATGACTTCAGGGCTTAGCACTCATTGAACCCTGAACGGAGATCTCGATAACATCGGGTGGTTGGCCGGCAATCCGAAAGTTATACGAAAAGGCGCAGGGAAATAGCTGGTGTCTCGTACCTTCCTCCGGATCACGGAAGTTACTCAATCCGACACCTACCAGTCGGAAACGCTGTTGCGGACTCAAGTCCACTCGCTTTCTGAGGGACAAAGCCAAATCAATGAGCTCGTCACAGGACGATGGTGGAGTGAGAGTGTGAAGCTTCGTGTTAGCGTGGCGAACTCACTGGTCTTTAGTTTCAGGACGACGGTGCGTGCGATCCTGGAAAACAATTCGATCAATGAACATCATCGCCAATTTCGAGCACAGAGCCGGCAGCAGCCAAAGCAAGCACGAAGGAGAACCCTCGTGCCCTATGCGACAGGCTCAGCCGGATTCGCGATAACAGTCAGAGGCAGCTCCCGACGGATCATGATTATGCGGTTCCGACCCGCGAATATCAGACTGATCAATCGTCGCTCAACCTGCCCCGGCTGCTGCTCGCTCTGTCCTCGAGAAAGAGCAAAAGCAACTACAAAGACACCCACAGACTTCGCAGAGTTGACACGGTCACTCCATATCAGGGCGAGTCACTCATCGAGCCCTGAGCAGGAAGGCTTGGAGTGTTATGGATGATTGGTTGGCTACTCTTCCCTAATCCGGCCACTTCCGGATAGCCGGAATCCAAACAGAGGTTATCCAATGCGCTGCATGGATCGTTCGATGAGTGCCCAGGCGATTTCTCCTCGAATGTCGCGAAGAGAGGCACGAAGCAAGGAAGGCTGGAGAACCCCATGTCTCGGGACGAGACATGGGGTTCAGGGACTGAGGTCAATTACTGGCGACGGCAGGGAGCTGGGCTTTGATCCAGCGGTTGACGCGGGCGTCAAGGAGATCGAGCGGTAGGGCACCGCCGGAGAGGATCTCGTCGTGGAAGGTCTTGAGGTCGAATTTGGGACCTAGCTGCTGCTTGGAGCGTTCGCGAAGCTCGCGGATCTTAAGCTGGCCGAGCTTGTAGCTGCACGCTTGGCCGGGGCCGGCGATGTAGCGATCGGTCTCGGCCTGGATCGTGGGTTCGTCGATTGCATGGGAGTTGCGCATGTACTCCACGACCTGATCGCGGCTCCAGCCCATGTCGTGAATGCCGGTGTCTACGACCAGGCGCACAGCCCGGAACAATTCCGAGCGGAGGCGGCCGTAGTCGGAGCCCGGGTCCTGGTAGAAGCCGATCTCCTTGCCCAACTCCTCGGCATAGAGGCCCCAGCCTTCGGTGTACGCAGAGTTTCCTCCGTGCTTGCGGAACTCGGGCAGGCTGGTGAGCGACTGCTGGATGGTGATTTGGAGGTGATGACCGGGAACGCCCTCATGGTAGGCAACGGCCTCGTCATTGATGTAGCTACGGTGGGTAGGGTCGGCGACGGCGACCGACACGCGGCCGGGACGTTTGCCGTCCGGAGTTCCGCCCTGGTAATGGGTGGCAGCGGTTGCCTGAAAGGGCGGGATGGGCTCGACGGTGACAGCGGTCTTGGGCAGGAGGTTGAAGAGCTCAGGCAGGTGCGGCTGCATCTGGGCGATGTACTTGCGGAAGTCTTCGACGATGGCTTCAGCGGAGACGGCCTGATACTTGGGGTCGTTTTCGATGTGTTCGCGGAAGCTGGCGAGGTCCTTGTAGCCGTTGGTTTTGGCCAGAGTGGCCATCTCTCCGGTGATGCGGTCAACCTCCTTGAGGCCGATCTCGTGGATCTGGGCGGCAGTGAGGTCAGTGGTGGTGTAGCGGCGGAGAGTGGCCTGGTAGCGACGCTTGCCGCCGCCGAGGGAGTTGACGGAGAGCGTGGTACGGGTATAGGGGATGTAGTCCTTAGTGATGAAGGCGGCGAATTGCCTGTAGGCAGGAAAGACCTCGTTGTTGACGGCAGAGGTGATCTCGTCCGTGAGACGCTTCTTGTCGGCGTCTGAGAAGCTGGCGGGGAATTTCTTGAGGGGGAGGATGAAGGGGTTGGCACCGATAACGCCTTCGGCCTGCCCGGGGATCTTCTCGGCGATGAAGCGGACGGGGACAAGATGATCTTTCACGCCGGCGCGGAGGACGTCCTCGGTCTGGAGGAAGGCCTTGGGGATCTGGTGGAGACGAGAGATGTAGTCCTCGTAATGCTTGACGGAGTCGAATGGCATGGAAAGCGGGAGATCAGCGAGATTGGCATGGATGCCTCCTCCTCCGCCCGATCCGCTGAGGGGCATCTCGAACTCTTTCAGATCGTAGTCGTCAACGCGCTGTTGGAGCTGGCGGAGGAAGAGGTCGTGGGAGATTAGGTCCTGCTCCGGGAAACCGGCAGGATCGATGGTCTTGATGCGGGCCAGGTCGGTGAGGTCGCGTTGGTGGCGGGCGGCGGGGGCGGCGAGGGAATAGTCGCCGAGTTGGTCGTTGTAGCGGTAGTCGCCGACGGCAGTCGCCAGAATGGGATTTATCTTGAGGTTGGCCTGCCAGGACTCGTCAAAGAGGGCATTCTGGGCGGCCAAGCGCGAGGCCACGGAAGCGGGCGCTTGGCCAGAGACGAATTGAGACACTGCGGCCAGGAAGAGAGCGGAGGTAGTGAGCAGTTTGGAACGCATGCGGACAAGGGTAGCAGAGCGGCTGGAGCCGCGGTAGAAAAGCTAAGCTAGGGACTCAGTACGGATGACTAGTCGACTCCTCATAATTGATGGTGTGGTAACTGCCGAATAGACGGTGATACGGCAGCGACTGCGAGACCCGAGTACATCGTCTATAACAAAATCCGTGAGACTCAGACCTATCAGTTAAGTCAAATAGTCATTCCCAACCTCGATATCTCCACTATCCAGCTAGGAAGCTTCGACGAAAGCGCTTTTCCGCTGTGATTTGAGTTTTCGGGCGTGTTGTCGGCGAGACGGCGAGACGGCGACACGGAAGTTAGCTCGGCCGTCGGCCAAGTTAACGGTTAGCCGGTAGTCCTTCCAGAAGCAATGAGTGACATGGCGATTTGGCGCCAATTGAGAAAGATGAACCTCCCTATTCATCCTGTTTTGCGCGTTAATTCAGGAAATGAAGGGAGGCACGCTCGCGTAAACGTGATTTTTCAGCTTTTCATACGGTCGCGTTAAAACTGCTTCCGCCGAGCGTTCAGTGATGATTCCACCGATCTCATTGAGGGATACAACGGAGTACGGTGAGGCGGCATTGAGTTTTTCAGAAAGATGCCAGCACGATCGTGTCGGCGACGGCGTTGCTCAAGGCCGCTTCACAGCGGCCTCTTCAAAATCACTCGTAGTAAGCTCGATCTTCGGTGCACGCAGGTTACTCCTATGAAGTATGTGTGTGTCGGAATGAATATGAGAGATGGCTTCAATCACAGCTGCCTCCACGGCCACAACCGCCTAAGCGCACCATTTAGAGGAAGCTGACAGAGTGCTTAAGGTGACACATGCTGTCATGGGGCGACAGATGGCTGCGCTGAGGGGCGCGTTCGGTTGGCGGCTCTTTCGAGGAACACTGAATCGCCAAACTCGTGTGTGCGATAGTCGCGAGCATTCAGTTCCTGGTCGATGCAGCCAAGTATTTCATCATCTACGAAGGCGCGCAGCAGCTCGTAATGACTGGTGCCCCGCTCGTGGGTGCCGGAGAGAATTGCATCGACGATAGACAACTTGCTGGAGGCGTCGAGTCTCTGGGTCGCCAACCACTCGCCGGATTGCACAACCCCGTCAAACATTGCAGCCGAATGTTCCAGTGCCCGGACAACCGTGGTACCGATCGCAATGATACGTCCGTGTGACGCCTGAGCGTGCCTGATCATCAACGCAGTTGATCGGGGAATCCGGTATGGCTCAGCGAAAGGCAGAAGCGCGTCCAGTTCTGGATCGCCCGTCGATGAGAGCCCAGCTGCATGCGTGATTGTTCCGAACCGGATTTTCCGCGCCCTCATGGATGCGAGCATGTTCCAATCAAGAACGAAACCCGCTGAAGGTGGCTCGAACGCGACGGGCGGACCGGCTATCTGTGTCCAGGTGTCCCAAACTTCAAGTGGAGTCGGAAGGTGTGCGTACTGAACAGGTCGACCGTGCCGAGCCAGCCCCTCCCCAATCTCCCGTTGCGAGCCCTCGAATTGCAGCAAAATAAAGCGCGGATGATTCAGCAATCGTGTGACAGTCGCCCGCAGGAGCCCTAACTCCAGTCGGTCGCCAGGAATCAACGCTGGGGGGTTAGACCGACTCTCCGTGCGCGTGCGGAAGTCACCTTCCCCGAAGGCGACAGCAGAAAACTGGCTGACGTCATCGAGTGAGTCACGGCCCGCAAGACGTACTTCAATCCGGCGGCCGGTGCGGCTATGCCGTCCGGAAAGGCTTGCCGGTAAGGTGGCAGCGTCGTTCGCAACTACCACATCGCCGGGACGCAATAGGTTCACGAACTCGGACCGGGCCTGGTGCTTGATATGACCCTGACCGTCAACGATCAATGCCTTCGCGTTGGACGGGCGCTGGACTGGAAGACTGGCGGCAATCATCCAATCTCCTCCTTGACGACCACCTCAGAATCCGAATTCGAGCCCAAATCCGATTCCGATGCACGCCGCGACAGCACGGCAGCGACCGCGTCCGCGAGTTCGCGGGCTGCCATCTCTGGGCGCTTCAACGTTGAGCGGTCCGCATCTGGCACAGCAGCGGCGTGCAATGGTGTGTCCATATCGCCTGGATCGAGTGAGAGAACGCGAACGCCCTCCAAACTGAGTTCTTCATCCCAAATACGGCTCAAATGAAGTAGTGCGGCCTTGCTCGCGCCATAAGCGCCCCAGCGCGGGTAAGTGTTGACGGCGGCATCGCTCGACACATTGACCACCACTGATTCGCGGCCCTCCCGCGCGGACGCTGCCAGTGAACCAAGCAGCGCCTTCGTCAGGCGAAAAGGGCCGAGAACGTTCGTGGCCAGTGCGCGCTCAAAGTCTTCACACTCCGTATCGGCCAATAGCTTCAATGGCGCCGACCCCAGGTCCGATGCGTTGTTGATGAGAACATCAAGCCCTCCAAGTGCACCCACGATCTGCATCGCAATGGGGTGTATATCTTCCTTCCGGGACACGTCACCGACAATGCCGTGTGCGTCCGACAACTCCTGCACGACACGTTTTACCCTTTCCCGGCTACGCGCGACGAACGCGACATCCGCGCCGCGATTCAACAGTTCGCGGACGAGGGCTAGGCCAAGGCCGGAAGTGCCGCCGGTAATAGCTACTCGCCTACGGGGGAACGGGTTAAACCGATGGTCGTCTGCCGAGGTGAGCGGAGACGGGATAGAGTTGGGGGCTTTGTGATGGATATTCATGCGTTGAGTTTTCGACACAGCCCTAGACTACAAGTTCAAGTTAACTTGAAGTCAAGCGTAGATTCCATTAATCTCTCCTCATGTCCGGCCTGCTAACAATCTCCGAGGTTTCACGCCGAAGTGGTGTTGCCGCGTCGGCGCTCCGGTTCTATGAAGAGCGAGGCCTGATAAAGTCTGAACGTGCAGGCACAGGTCACCGTCGGTATCCGAGGGCGGTTCTTCGGAGGGTCGCGTTCATTCTCTTCGCTCAGCGAATGGGTCTCACGCTCGAAGAGGTCGGCGCCGAACTGGCGAAACTACCGGAAAACCGTGTGCCCGAACGCTCGGATTGGGCGACACTCTCTGCGAGTTGGACGAAGCGTATTGATGAGCGGATCGCTGAGCTCGAACGTCTCCGGGCGGGCCTCACCCGATGCATTGGTTGCGGCTGTTTGTCGCTCCAGGACTGTCAACTTGCCAACCCTGGTGATCGGGCCAGCCGACTTGGTCCCGGTCCTCGCTATTGGATTGGTGACAAAACACCTTAAAATAAGTGCATCGATTCGAAGTAACTCCTGGATGGTCGGCAACGGCGTCGTAATAGGTAGAGATTTGAGCGATCTACTTCACGTCGAGTACGATCTCCGTCGTGTTGGGAAAGACTGACCTCAAAGTCGACACGGAAGCTCATTGGCTGAGAAGGGTTCTCGCTCTGAGCGCTTTGGGCTTCGCTTTGGCCATACTTAGATCAGCATATCCGGCCCGGAGCGATAACGCATATTTGTGGCACCTTCGGCTCCGGCGGGCTTATTGCACCCACGTCCTCTGCCGTGCCGGGGAAGAGGACTGCCGTTTTTTGTTCGCCGAAAAGCGATAAAAGTTGGACCAAACCTGATGCAGTGGACAGAGGACGTGGGTGCAATAAGGGTTCGATAAACGGTTCCCAGGGTTCCACAGGGCACTTAGGTAGCCAGCTGTTGCCTTCAGGGCGATGCGTTCATCGAACTGTTCTGATCGATCTATCTCTTCGGCAACTTGCCGATAGACCGGCTTCTCGGACAAGGACCCTATGCGTGGGCCGTTCGAATTGTTGATAAGTCAAGGTCTCGATCGCCGCCTGGAGCAGCCTCTCTCTTGGGCAACCTCATAATCTTCGCGATACGCAAATGAAACCGCGCTTCCGCCCTCGGTGGATGGAAGCGCGGTTTACACCTTCAGGTGAAGCTGTGGTGGTTTAGTTCCCTGAAGCGGTTGGGCTGAGGGGAGCGGGGGTGTCGAGGCGGGGCAACATCGAGGGCCGTGTCGCCGTGTTGTAGACGAACCACGCTTCAATCGCCGCGCCCTGCATCACGTCGCCGACCTGAACGCGGTCGTAGAGGTCCATGTTGGAGTGGTGGGTACGGCTGGCGTACTCGAGTGGGTCCTGCATGAAGCCGAAGCCATCGAGGCCGATCCATGAAAAGCTGGTGGAGTCAGTGCCTCCGGGTTGGAGTGTAGGAGCCGCGGTGGCACCGACGACGGCTTGAAACTCGAGGTCGCGGATGGGAGCAGCCCACTGCTTGAAGATGTCGGCGATCAGGTCGTTGCCGTCGGCGGAGATGCCGCGGAAACGCCCGCTTCCGGTGTCGTCGTTGAAGTAGGCGTCGAGCTTGGCGTACTCGGGAGTCTGCTTCATGGTGTCTCGGGGAGCGAAGTGCTGCTGGACATAAAATTTGGAGCCGAGGAGGCCTTCTTCCTCGCCGCCCCATAGAGCGATACGAACGGTGCGAGCCATGGGTTTGTGGAGTGCGGTGAGGATGCGGACTGCCTCGATGGCGACTGAGGAACCGGTGCCGTTGTCGGTTGCCCCGGTGCCGCCCTGCCAGGAGTCGAGGTGGCCGCCCAGCATGACGACCTCATCCTTCTTCGTTGTGCCGGGAATGTCGCCTACGACGTTGAAGCCCATCTGATCGTTTTTGTAGGTCTCGGTCTGGATGTCGAAGGTGAGCTTGGGCGTGATGCCGTGCTGAAGGAGGCGCGCGATGCGGTTGTAGTGCTCGGGGGTGATGGCGACCATCGGAGGTGGGACGGGGTCGTTGGGATCCTGCGAGCCGCCGAAGCTCGCGAAGACAGTGCCGCCGTCGCCGTTGGTGCCGTAGTTGACGGCGACGAGAGCACCTTCATCACTGAGGAACTTGCTGGTGTCGTTGCGGAACTTGAGAGCGGCTCCGGGCGCCGGGGCGGGAGTTGGCGCAGGTTGGGGCTGGCCGGGGCGCAGCGGAGGCGTACCGCCGCCGAAGCCGGTGCCGAGGCGGCTCGGGTCGGGGACGGTCGCGCGGGCTTCGATCTCTTCGTTGGTGAGGCGTCGGGCCTCAGTTTCGGTATGCATGACGATGATCTTAGGGTCGGCGATGAGGACGATCTTGCCCTTGAGCTTGCCTTTGTATTTAGCGAAGTCGGCCTGGGAGTGGATGGGGGCGAGGATGGCTTCGCCGGTGACGGGGCCGTCGGTGCCCGGCGTCCAGGCGAGAGGGAAGCCGATGAGTGGAGCGTAGTTGGGTTCTACGAGTGCTCCGTAGAATTTTTTGTACTGCCAGGAGTTGCCGAAGGGGCCCCAGGGTTCGAGGTGTACGTTCTGGAGTCCGTAACTCTCGAGGCGTTTGACGATCCATTCGGCTGCGGCGCGGTGATTGGGGGAGCTGGTGATGCGGGGGCCGTAGACGTCGGAGATGTAGAAGAGGTGGTCCATCACCTGAGAGTGCTGGAAGGCCTGGGCCTTGATGTCGTGGAGGACACCGAGGTCGATCTTTTCGGGTGCGGCCTCCTGCGCCATGGCGGCGAGAGGAGCGATGAGGAGGGTGCTGGCAACGAGACGTGCGACCAGCGCGCGGGGCTTCGGCAGAGGCATAGTGTCGATCCTTCGTTTGGGAATGTGGAAGATACGTTTGAGACAAAGAGAAAGACCCCATGATCTCTGGTTGAACTCAGCGATCATGGGGCCTCCCGGTTGGTTTTGAGGTGACTCGTTAGAAGGAGAGCTTCAGAGCGAACTGCACGTTGCGGGGTTCGCCGTATCCGAGGCCGGGAGCGCCGGCGCCGTTGCGGGTGTTGGTGATGCGGCCGAAGGTGCTCGAGTTAATATTCGAAACCGACGGGTTGGCCAGATTGGCCTGGTTGGCGATGTTGAAGACTTCAACACGGAACTCGCTCATCACCTTCTCGGTGATCGGCGTGTGCTTGAAGAGCGAGAAGTCTACCGCGCCGAAGCCGGGACCGTAGAAGTTGTCGCGCTTCAGGTTACCGTAGGTGCCTGCGGTGGGAACCGTGAAGTAAGCGGTTCCCTTGTTGAGGTACTGGTACTGGCGGGTTCCGTTCGACGCCGTGATGACCGTACGGCCGGCGAAGACATTGGCTCCCGTGTAGTTGGGACGGTCCTTCAACTGTTTCGTCGCGCTGTTGTCGGTGCTGACGAGCGGGCTGATGGGCGTTCCGCCGGAGAAGGTGTACAGCGCGTTGACCTGCCATCCCTTGCTGAGGCGGGGCATGGCATGGAAGAGCTGGGGCGCGTTGTAGTAGACGAAGCCCGTCACGGTGTTACGTGTGTCGAAGGTGCTGTTGCCGTAGTCCTGATGAATGTTGTAGCTGTTCATCGGGGTGGTGGTGGAGGAGCCATCGTCGAGCGAGTGCGCCCAGGTGTAGTTCACGGTGGCGGTGACCCCATGCCACATGGACTGCTTCAGGGTAGCCTGCAGCGAGTTGAAGTTGGAGTCAGCTGCGTTGTTCAGCTGGTTGATACCAGCCAGCGACTTTCCGGTGGTGATGGTCTGGTTTGGGAAGGTGAGCTGGGGATAAGGCCGCGCGCTCGCGGTGCTGGTTCCGTTGGCGACAGGCTGGTTGAGATCGAGCAGAGCGAGCAGGCGGTGTCCCGCCGTACCGACGTAGCCGACTGTGAGGAGGGTGGTCTTCGAGAGCTGCTGCTCGATGCCGAAGCTGTAGGTCTCGGCATAGGGCGTTTTGATGTTGGGGTTGACGCCAAAGGCTCCAAGCTGCGGTGGGTTGGCCCCGACGAAGGGATTGACGTTGGTGGCGAACGTGACGTTCGAGGCGATATACGTGACGGCTGCGTTCGGACCGGCAGGGTTATTCTGCGTGTAGGAATCACCACCGTTCGTGGTGGTTCCGCTGACCATGGAGCTCATGCCAGGGACGTCGTAGAAGATGCCGTAGGATCCGCGGATGACTGTGGCATTGCTGTCGAACGGCGAGTAGGCGAAGCCGACACGCGGGCCGAAGGAGCCGTGGTAGTTGTTGTAGAGCGGAAGCTGGAAGCCAGGCGTGGCACCGGGAACGAAGCTGTAAAGATCGTTGGCCGCGTCATGCACCACGCCAGGGATGGTGTAGCGTACACCAAGGTTGAGGGTGAGCTTGCGGCTGGCTTTGAAGTCATCCTGGGCCCACATGTCTTCGGTGTCGAGAAGGAAGATTCGCTCAGCATTGCCCTGGAGGAGCTTGGCTCCGCTGGCGTTGGTTGGTGTGCCGTTCAGGAAGTCGGCGATGGCTGCGAGCGAGCTGGAACCGTATCCACCGCGTGATCCGTCGAAGGTGAACGAACCACGAGCGTTGGAGAAGTAGATGAGGTCGACATTGGCACGGCGGAACTCGCCGCCAAACTTGAGGGCGTGACGGCCGAGGGTCCAGTGAAGATTGTCGACGACGTGGCCAGTGACGTCGGTGCGGCCAGAGGGCTGAGTGGCGCCGGTGATGTCAAAGCCGTTGACGGTAATGGTGGGTGCGCCGGCAGCGATAATGCCGGTGAGACCGAGGTTCAAGCCGGCTGTGGTGGCGGGGTTGAAGCTTTGGTCGGCGTCGTTGAAGGTCTGCTTGAAGTAGTTGGTCCCGAAGGTGATGATGTTCAGCAGGTTCGGGGTGAATACAGAGGTTTGCACGACAGACGCGTTGTGGATGTGCATTGGCGCGGTCTGGAAGTACTCCGCGTAGTCGGAGTTGGTGGGCGCGGTCTGCTTGCCGGTGGTGCCGATGTAGTGGAGCGAGATCGAGTACTTGTCGGAGAACTTGTGGTCGAGCTTGATGACGCCATCGAAGCTGTTGTAGTTGGAGACACCGTTGGCGAAGTAGTTTCCGGCTGTGGCCGGCGCGCTCTTCGAATCGCTCGGGAAGAGAACGTTGTAGAGACCCTGGCTGACCGGGTTGACATTGGTGATGTTGTAGGTTGACTTGGCGAGGGATATCCAGGCATCGGAGAGGACGGTATCGGTTAGCGCGACGTTGGCCTTGGCCACCTGAATTTCACCGGCCAGGAACAGGAAGGTGTGATCCTTCCAGATGGGTCCGCCGAGCGTGAAGCCGCCCTGGTGATTCCGGATGAGAGCCTTGCGCGAGCCGATGGCGGCGACGGGCGAGATGGACGCGAAGTACTCGTTGCGGTCGAAGTAGAAGACGTCGCCGTGGATATTGTTGGTGCCGGACTTCAGCACCATGTTGGAGTTGGCGCCAGCGTTGCGACCCTGGTCGGCTTCTCCGCCGGCCTGCATGGAGAACTGGTCGATGGCTTCGATGGGGATGAGACCGCCCGCGACGGACTGAATACCGCCCTGATTCGAGGCTACGATGCCAAGGTAGGCGTCGACGTTATCCACGCCATCTACCTGGTAATTGATGCTGGCCGTGCGGGACCCGTTGACGGAGCTGGAGATGTTCACGCCGGGGGTGAACTTGATCATCTGGGTGAAATTGCGGCCGTTCATCGGCATCTCCTGAACCGACTTGGAATCGATGACGGTGATGAGCGCGCTGGAAGTGGTGTCGGTCTGGATGGCGTTGGCTGCGACGTCTACGACAGTAGTTTCAGCACCGATATGGAGCTCGATTTTTTCGTTGACCACCTTGGAGACGGCGACGTCGATATTATCAATCTTCTGGGTCTCGAAGCCTTTGTAGGAGACTGTGAGCCGGTAAATGCCAACAGGCAGTTCGGGGAAGAGGAACTCGCCAGCGCTACTGGATTTGGCGTTCAGGACGAGGCCGGTCGCCGGGTTGCTAAGTAGGACGATGGCGTCTGAGATAACGGCCCCTTGGGTGTCCGTAACGACACCGGAGACGGTGCCACGGAAGGTTTGCGCGAAACCCGGCAATGCGATGAGCACAGCTACGACTAATGGAAGATATCTTTGCCAGAGGCGGGGCATGAGTAGGGCTCCTGTGCGGCTGGTAGAGTGGTGGGGCTTTTTTAGGCGCAGATTCCCGCGAACCTAAAAGGACGTGAGTTTCATCGGGAGACTGGTCTCCCGCTAGGTTTAGGGAAGGTTCAACAACGGAAAATTGGCAATGTTCTTAGAACGTACTGTGAATGCAGGATGAGGTCAATGAAATTTTTCAATGAACGGATAAGAAATTCCCTTCGCGGGCCACATCAAACTTTTCAGCTCGCTTTGGCAAACGGCTTTGGAAGTCGGTACGCAAATCCCACAAATCCCAAACCCTCCTTCCCCTCACAGAGATTTCGAGTCTGCTCTTGCTCTTCTTGAGGAGCTAACAACGTTCGCGAGACTGGAGTGATTGGCAAGGACCTGCTCGCCGCAGGCTGTGTGGCAGAAATCATCTCCCTCTGGAACAGGCCCCTCGATTCAAAGCTCTAAGAGCATAGATAATTCTTCGCGGATATTCGCATACGCAAAGTTAAGATCGGCCATCCTGTAGGTTGGAGCGCCAGCATCCGTAGTCTCAATATGTTCCGTCAGTCGCAGGCGACCGTTACTGACGCTTGGAGTGCTATTGTCTCTTTACTTCAATCTGGTGCGATCAAACCGATCGTGGCTAAAACCTTCCCGTCGACCGAAGCGGCTGATGCTCTGCGTTACCTCGTAGAGGGCGGGCCCTTCGGGAGGGTCGTTCTCACAATCTGACGACCATTGGTCAGAAGGTGAGGGATATCAACCCGCAACATCTACGTTTCTCCGAGATCAAAGTCGGCAAGCCTACTCCTTGCAAGTTTGATCCTCGCCTCTTTTCCAGATCAAAATAGCTCACTGACAATTCGCATTTGCGACAGCAGCGCCAAAATGGTCGGAAGTCACCATGGTGAGAAAGTATTCGCCTGCGATGGAGTGACTTCCGCCGGCATACTGGCCAGCTCGTCGGCTGGCGGCTGAATCTCAGGAAGGGTGATGAAACGTCACATATTAGTAAACACTGGCCGACTTAGCAGTACTAATCCAAGTCGCCACGCCACTTTGAGTGTTTCAGCCTGCACCATTGCCAACTTTTCTCGGTAGAACTTTGCCGACAAACTCAAGTACTGCAGTATTGAATTGCTCAGGCCTCTGCAGCGGGGCGAAGTGGCTCACGGAGTTAAGGGCGATGAATTCGGAATACGGAATGGCCTGGGCTAGATATTCTGCGTGTTCGCGTTTTGATAAATTCATTCTTGCTTAGTACGATCAAGACAGGCACGCTGATCTTCGCGAGGTCGTGCGCGGCATAGTGAGTTGCGTCCGCTGCATCAGGCTGACGTCTTCGATGAAGTCTTTGAAGTGCTCCGGCGTAGCCGATAGAGGGTGTAGTCTTTCGCATGTTGATCGAGCACCGGTCCAGAGTTGGACTGGCTTCAAATGGCTTGACACCGCTCGGGTCCATGTTGCAGGCAAAGAAGAACACGCCCACAGTGCGAGACGGAGCTTTCGCGGCAAGGCAACGGAAAAGTAGCGGCGAGTTACGGCACCGGAGATCATTGGGAAGCCCAATTTTCCATGAAGACCAGTTCCACTCCGAGATCATTCAAGGCAGGGAGTTTTTCCGTTGTCTTCTGCTACCAACTGCCGCGTTCGCCGAACATATCAATAACGTGGCCGAGCCGTTCCGAACCTTTCAGCCAGTTGTTCTGCAGGCCTTTCTCAACCGCCGCCGGGTCGCCCTCGAGAAGCCCGTGGACGATCTCTTTGTGCTCATCTACAGAGGTGTGAAGGGCGTTAATGATGGAACTTGCATACAGGCGCCAATAGCGCTCGGTCTGCGGTTCAATGGCGTTGTGCAACGTGGATAGACGGGCCCCCGCTCCAGCGTTCACAATCATGCGATGAAAGTTTCGGTCCAGCTCAAAGATCTCTCCCGAGTGGCCGCCGCGGCCGTCAGCTATTTTAAGCAATCGGTCGTTGACCTCATTCAACTGCTTGACCAGTTTTAGCCGATCGCTTTTGGGCATCTCTGCCGCGCCACGGCCGGCAATGCCTTCCAAATGACCGATGATGAGGTACAACTCGTTGGCGTCCTCTTTGGTGAGCGGAGCCACGATCATGCGCGACTTACTGACATTGCGATGTTCCAGAACGTAACCTTCGCGCTGCAGCCAGTGGATCGCGGCGCGGACCGGTGTGCGGCTCAGGTTCAGGCGCTCGGCCAGATCGGCTTCGACGATCCAGGTGCCGGGAGACATCTTCCCATGCACGATGAGTTCGCGTATCTCCTGGAATGCGGTCAACAGGCTGGTCCCATGCTCCGGCTTTTCGCGTCTTTTGCCAGGTACCAAAGGTTGGGTACGCCCCTTTATTGGAGCAGCTTGCTTCAGGTTAGCGACTTTACTTTTCAATCGTTCTCACCTGTCACCACTTTATAGCAGACGAATGTATCTCGGCGAAAAACTGCATTTAAAGTATTCAAAATGGTCTACAATTTGGGACATGAAAGAGCGCGAAACGTACCGGAAACGCATTCAGGTGATTGACTCGCATACTGCCGGAGAGCCAACACGCGTCGTGATTGCCGGTGGCCCGGAGCTGGGGACCGGCGATTTGCACCACCGTCTGGAGTTGCTGCGCACGCAGCATGATGGGTTTCGGACAGGTGTAGTATGTGAGCCACGCGGCTCCGAAGTGATTGTTGGAGCTCTGTTGTGCGAGCCCGTCGACCCTGCGGCCGCAGCGGGCGTCATCTTCTTTAACGACGTAGGCTATTTGGGAATGTGCGGGCACGGAACGATCGGTCTTGTAACGACGCTGGCGCACCTCGGCCGCATCGGCCCAGGGAAGCACTCCATCGAGACGCCAGTCGGCACGGTGCATGCGGAACTTCATGCGGATGGGACTGTCTCCGTGCAGAATGTGCCAAGCTATCGCTACCGCGAGAACGTCTCCGTGGAGGTGCAGGGCTATGGCCGATTCGCCGGAGACATTGCATGGGGCGGCAACTGGTTTTTCCTGGTGGCGGAGCATGGCTTTGATCTGAAACTCGCCAACCGCACCGCTCTCATTGCCTTGACGGCGGCCATTCGAACAGCGCTGGCGGAGAGCGGCATTACCGGGAAAGGCGGAGCTATCATCGATCACATCGAGCTCTTTTCCGAGCCGGAGGGCCAGGAGAATTCGAGCCGTAACTTCGTCCTTTGCCCAGGCGCGTCGTTTGACCGCTCCCCGTGCGGAACCGGCACGAGTGCAAAGATGGCATGTATGCATGCGTCCGGCAAGCTGGCCGAAGGCGCTTCTTGGCGCCAGGAGGGGATACTCGGCACCGTCTTCGTGGGCTCGGTGGCATCGCAGGGTGACTGCGTTCTCCCCACCATCACAGGGCGTGCGTGGGTCACGGCCGAATCTACGCTTTTGTTCGACGCAACGGATCCATTTTGTGAGGGGATTCCCTTCTAATGCGCAGTTTTGATGTGCTTATCCTCGGGGCCGGGATCGTTGGGTGCGCCTGCGCGCTGGAGTGTACGCGGGCCGGTCTGCGGGTGGGCATCATCGAACGCGACGTGCCCGGCGGCGCGGCGACTGCTGCCGGCATGGGGCACATCGTCGTGATGGACGACTCTCCGGGCCAACTCGCGCTGACCGTTTACTCGCGTTCTCTGTGGCAGGAGCTTCTCCCGTTGCTACCAGCGGGAGTCGAGTATGAGCGGCGCGGTACGGTGTGGGTGGCGGCAGATGACGAAGAGATGATCGAAGTCTACGCGAAGCGCAAGACCTACACATTGGCAGGAGTGAAATCGCAGGTACTCGATGCTAGCGCTCTTCGAGCGGCAGAGCCGAATCTACGGCCAGGGCTCGCGGGCGGCCTACTTGTGCCAGACGACGCTGTGATCTATCCACCGACCGCGGCTGCATTCTTTCTGCAGGAAGCCGTTCGCGGTGGAGCTGTGCTGTTGCGGGGGCAGGCGGCAGACCGCATCGGCAAAGGTGTCGTCACGCTGACGGACGGGAGCGCATACGCGGTGGATCGCATCGTCGTCGCAACTGGAGCGGATATAAGGCTGCTGCCGTGGTTGCCGATCCAGAAGAGGAAGGGGCATCTGCTCATCACAGATCGGTACCCCGGATTTCTCCATCACCAATTGGTCGAGCTGGGATACCTGAAGAGCGCGCACCAGATCATGTCGGATTCTGTTGCCTTCAACATTCAGCCGCGGCTTACGGGGCAGTTACTCATCGGCTCGTCGCGGCAGTACGGAAACGAAGAGCCGGGGATCGACCAGAAGGTACTCCGCGAGATGCTGGAGCGCGCACGCAGCTTTATGCCGGCGCTCGCACAGATCTCCGGCATCCGCGCGTGGACGGGCTTTCGCGCAGCAACGCCGGACAAGCTGCCGCTGATCGGCGCGACGGACGATCCGGCGATCTTTCTCGCGGTCGGCTTCGAGGGGCTTGGAATCACGAATGCGCCGGGAGCCGCGCGGCTACTGGTGGACGGCCTTTTGGGCCGCACCTCGGAGATCGACGCGACTCAGTTCCTGCCGTCGCGTGCTGCTCCCATGGAGGCGAACCATGTCTGAGCGTTCGACGGTGACGATTCGCGTGAACGGCCACATTGCAGTGGTGCCCGCAGGCTCGGTAGTGAGTGCGGCGATGCTTGCCGCAGGCGTGCCCTGCCGAATGTCGGTCTCAGGCGAGCCGCGCACGGCACTCTGCGGCATGGGCATCTGCTTCGAGTGCCGTGCGGTTGTGGATGGAGTTGCACACCAGCGCACGTGCCAGTTGTTATGCCGCGAGGGCATGAGTGTGGAGACGCAACGATGATGCGAAGGACCGACGTGCTCGTTATTGGAGCAGGGCCTGCGGGCATCGCCGCAGCGACTGCGGCTGCAAAGCATGGCCGCAGCACGGTTGTGCTGGATGACAATCCGACAGCAGGCGGACAGATATGGCGAGGCGGCGTCGAGACCGCACGGAGGAGGGACGACGCCGCAAAGACCAAGGCTATCGCAGCGTTACGTTCCTCCGGGGCTGAGATTCTCACGGGTCGGCGTGTCGTGGATGCGCCGGGGCCGGGCTTATTGCGAGCGGTGGTGGAGACGGCGGAAGGCACCCGGGCTGAGAGCTTCGCGTGGGATCGTCTGATACTGGCTACTGGAGCGCGCGAGCGGTTTCTGCCGTTTCCCGGATGGACGCTGCCTGGCGTGTTTGGCGCTGGTGGACTGCAGGCACTGGTGAAGGGCGGCTTCGCCGTGGAGGGCAAGCGCGTCGTCATCGCAGGCACCGGGCCCCTCCTTCTGGCGGTCGGGTCGCATTTGCAGGAGTATGGAGCGAAGGTCGTTACGATTGCGGAGCAGGCACCGCTTGGACAGTTGTTGCAGTTCGCTGCGTCCCTGGGGTCAAATCCGGCGAAGCTGCTGCAGGGGGCACGCTACCGTGCGGCACTCGGTCGCGTTCCCTATCGCACGGGTTGTTGGCCGGTCGCGGCCGTTGGAGAGGAGTCGGTGCGCGCGGTTCGGCTGACCGACGGAAGGCGCACATGGAGCGAGCCGTGCGATCTATTGGCATGCGGCTTTCACCTCGTTCCAAACACGGAGCTGGCGGCACTGCTCGGCTGCGGATTTAGCGGAGACTTCGTAGAGGTGAATGCGCAGCAGCAGACCTGCGTCGCAAATATCTTTTGCGCGGGAGAGCCGACTGGAATCGCGGGACTTGACGCCGCGCTGGTGCAGGGCGAGATTGCGGGCCTGGTCGCCGCTGGAGAGACGTGGAAGGCATCCGCGCTGCACAGTCGCCGCGATAAGGAGCAGGCCTTCGCCCGCAGGCTGGAGTCGGCGTTTCGGCTGCGCCCCGAACTGCGCTCTCTTGCTGCGCCCGATACCATCATCTGCCGCTGCGAAGATGTTCCGTTTTCGCAGTTGCAGGAACAGGCATCCTCGACGGAGGCCAAGCTGATGACACGCTGCGGCATGGGCCCGTGTCAGGGCCGCATCTGCGGCCCGGCCATGCAGACGCTCTTCAACTGGCGCGCGACCTCCGTGCGTCCGCCCATCTTTCCCGCGCCTCTTGCAGTCTTCGACAACGACGACTTTTCTATTTCATATGAAACAACAACCCCTCAGGAGATGCCATGAAGTGGTTTGGAGTAATGCCCGCAATGACAACACCGTTCGACAGCAAACTTGCCGTCGATCACACCTTTCTATCGCAGCATGCGGGCTGGCTGCTGGAGAACGGATGTACCGGCCTGGTGATGATTGGTTCCCTCGGTGAGGGCGCAACGCTCGAGCACGCTGAGAAGATCGAGATATTGAAGACGGTCGTGCGCGTTTCTGCGCCGAAGAAGACACCCGTCGTTGCGGCGATCTCGTCGCTCTCAACCGCGAATGCCGTGAAGCTGGCTCGAGAGGCAGAGGAGGTGGGGTGCGACGGCTTGATGGTGCTGCCGCCGTACGTCTACACATCGGACTGGCGCGAGATGAAGCAGCATGTCTCGACGATCATCGGTTCCACGAAGCTCTCCTGTATGCTCTACAACAATCCTGTCGCCTACAAGACGGATTTTCTGCCGGCGCAGATTGCGGAGCTCGCCAGCGAACACCCCAACCTGCAGGCGGTGAAGGAGTCCAGCGCCGATGTTCGACGTCTCGCTGCCCTTCGGGAAATCCTCGACGATCGACTCGATCTCTTCGTGGGGGTGGACGATGTGCTTGTCGAAGGGGTGAATTCAGGCGCGAAGGGATGGATTGCGGGTCTGGTCAACGCGTTTCCGGCGGAGTCGGTTGAACTCTTCAACCTGGCCCGCGCAGGCAGGCACGACGAAGCATTTGCACTGTATCGCTGGTTCCTGCCGCTGCTCCGCATGGACACAGTGGCAAAGTTCGTGCAACTCATCAAATGGGTGCAGTGCGAGACCGGCACGGGTTCGGCCCTGGTCCGTCCGCCGCGCCTGGAACTCCACGGCGCTGAACTGGCGGACGCGGAGGCGACTCTGAAGATCGCGCTGGCGAACCGTCCTGCTGCTGCGTCCACAGCATTCCCAGCCCTGCAAGGAAGATGACGATGAGCAACTCGATACCAGGAAAGTCTGTACTCGTTGGGCGTTCGTTGATTGCAGGGCAGGTCGCTGCCGATGGTGGCTCGCCGTTTCACGGCTATCATCCCGGCGACGGCCGTGAGTTGCAACCTGCGTTTTTCTCGGCGACCGATGAGGATGTAAATCATGCAGTCGCAGCAGCGGTGGAAGCATCCGCCGCCTTTGCCGCGACCTCCGGTAGCGAGCGCGGGCTTCTGCTGCGGAGTATCGCAGACGGCATAGACGCCGTCGCGGCGGAGTTGATCGAGCAGGCTCATCTGGAGACCGCGCTGCCTAGGCCCCGCCTCACGGGTGAGGTAGCGCGCACCAGCGGGCAGTTGCGTCACTTCGCCAGTGTAGTGGAAGAAGGCTCCTGGGTGATGGCCCGGATCGACACGGCAGATGCGGCACGCACGCCCCCGAAGCCCGATATCCGGTCCATGCTGTGTCCGCTTGGGCCTGTCGCGGTCTTCGGCGCGAGCAACTTTCCACTGGCGTTCTCTGTGGCTGGCGGCGATACGGTGTCTGCCTTGGCCGGTGGCAATCCAGTCATCGTCAAGGCGCATCCGGCACATCCGGGCACCAGTGAACTCGTGGGCGGCATCATTACAGCAGCGGTGCAGACACGCGGTCTGCCCGCAGGAGTGTTCTCGTTGCTTTTCGACAGCGGGCACGAGGTGGGTGCGGCGCTGGTGCAGCATCCGGGCGTTCGCGCTGTCGGCTTCACCGGTTCATTCCGTGGCGGTCGCGCCCTGATGGACCTTGCGGCGAATCGTCATGTGCCGATTCCGGTCTATGCCGAGATGGGCAGTACGAATCCTGTCTTCATCTTGCCCGGTGCACTCGCAGAGCGCGGCGAGGAGCTTGCAGCGGGGTTACATGGATCGTTCACGCTTGGGGGAGGACAGTTCTGCACCAAACCCGGCATCGTGTTTGCGGAGGCGTCGTACAGCAACACATTCGCGGAGCGGCTGAGAGGCGCGACGCAGAGTGGGCCGTCGTTCTCGTTGCTTACATCCGGCATTGCTTCGGCTTATAAGACGGCCCAAGCGCAGCGCGAACGGCTACGAACAGCCTCAGGCGCACCGGCCGGGGAGGGATTCTCTGCGCAGACGGTGCTGCTGGAGGCCACGGCGAGCGAATTCCTTTCAGAGCCGACATATGCTGAAGAGATCTTCGGTCCGACTACGCTCCTGGTTCATTGCGGCGGCGCGGACGAGATGCTGCAGGCAGCGCGTGTACTGGAAGGACATCTTACCGCTACGATCCTTGGCACGGAGCAGGACCTTCGGGACCATGCCGACCTGCTGCGGATACTTGAAACGAAGGTCGGACGTGTGATCTTTAACGGCTTTCCGACGGGGGTAGAGGTGTGCCACGCGATGGTGCACGGAGGTCCGTATCCGGCGACGTCGGATGGACGATCGACCTCTGTGGGCAGCCAGGCCATCTTCCGCTTCACTCGTCCGGTGGCCTACCAGGGGTTGCCGCAGTCGGCCCTTGCGCCAGCTTTGCAGGATGATAACCCTCTCGGCATTGTGCGTCTCTGGAACGGTGCGTGGAGAGGTGTATAGATCGGTGCATGAAGCAGTGTATGGATTGGTTCCGCTGCATGGCTTCGCGCCGCACGAGAAGGGAAGTGTGAACCTTGAGTAATCGCAGGATTGCAGAACGTTGTTTGCTGTTTGGGACGCTGCTGACCGTTGCCCTCTCGACGCGAGTACCTCTCGCACGAGCAGCCGTACAAGCGAAGCCATCCAACGCCGCGGCGCAGCTTGACGCCTTTTACGCCGCTGAATGGGAGTACCAGCTCGAACATCATCCTGAACTGGCGACCTATATTGGAGACACGCGGTTCAATGATCGACTGAGCGACTACTCCGCCGCAGAGCAGACGCGGGAGGCGGCGCATGCAGCGAAACAGTTGAAGCGGTTGGCAGCGATTTCTGCAAGTGGCCTCGATGAGGAGGGCACGATTAGCCGAGAGATGATGCAGCGGCAGCTCGAGGCGTTAGTTGAGAGTGATCGGCTGAAGGAGTGGGAGATGCCGGTGAGTCAGATGAATGGCGTGCATCTGGATCTCGCTGCGATGTACTCCCAGATGCCCTTCCGCAGCGCTCAAGACTATCGAAACTACATCGCGCGATTGCGGCAGGTGCCGCGCGTCTTCGATCAGGAGATATCCGTGATGCGGCGGGGCATGCGCGATCACCTGATGGAGCCGCGCTACCTGCTGGAGAAAGTCGCTGTACAGGCACAGGAGATCGCCTCGTCTGCCCCAGAGAAGAGTCCGTTCGCGCTGCCGCTCGAGCGCTTTCCCTCTGGGGTGAGCGTGGCAGATCAGCAGACGCTGCGCGCTGATCTGCTGGCTGCAATTACCCAAAACGTCCTGCCTGCGTACGCACGCTTTGCAATATTCGTGCGTGACACGTATGCCCCGGCCGGACGCACTGAGCCCGGGATATGGGCGCTCCCGAATGGAGAAGCACTCTATCGCAATGCCATTCGGGAGCACGTGCAAACGACTATGGATGCGAGTGCCATCTTTGACGAGGGCATGCGCGAGGTACACGCGATCGAGGTGCAGATGCTCGCGCTCGCAAAGACACAGGGATATAACGATCTGCTGAGCTTTCACGCACACATCCAATCCGACCCGAAGCTGCGGGCAACCTCTGCCGACCAACTGCTTGGGCTGTACCAACACTATGAAGACCAGGCCCGTTCTAGACTGACGGATGTTGTGCCTGTTTCACACAGGTTGCCGCTGGAAGTGGTGCCGATGGATAGCTTCCGCGCGCCGAACGCGGTGCCTGCGGACTATTCTCCGGGCTCGATGGCAAGTGGCCGCCCCGGCAGAGTGAATGTAAATCTGTATCAACCGAACAACCGGCTTCTGCTGAATGTGGAGGCGATCGCATACCACGAGGGTCTTCCCGGACATCAGCTGCAGTTCTCCTTCGCCGACGGGCTCAAAAACCTGCCCGAGTTCCGTCGCTTTGCATCGTATGACGCCTACTCTGAGGGGTGGGCCCTGTATGCGGAGCAGCTTGGCAAGGAGATGGATTTTTACCAGGACCCTTATAGCGAATACGGGCGGCTGCAGAACGAGATGTGGAGGGCGATTCGGCTGGTTGTCGACACTGGCGTACACGAGAAGCACTGGACGCGACAGCAGATGGTCGACTTCTTCAAACAGCATACGGCGATGGATGACCAAAGCATCCAGACAGAAGTGGATCGCTACATCTCGTGGCCTGGGCAGGCGCTGAGTTATCGATTGGGGCAGCAGAAGATCATCGAACTTCGAGAGCGCGCGCGAACGCGGCTTGGCGCGGGCTTCGACGTTCGTCAGTTTCATGCTCGCGTGCTGTCGCTGGGCCCTGTGCCTCTGGATGTGCTGGATGCAAGCGTAACGCGCTGGATCGATGCGGAGTCGAAGGCAGGGAAGTAGGAGTGGAAGAGAAGAGGCGGACTGCTTTGAACCGGTCACGCCCTCTTTCTTTTGCTCGTTGGGTTAGCCGAGTTGCTCGGCCTCCGAATGCTTCGGCGATTGTCTTCGCAGGAAGAAATACACGGGGATGCCGCTCGCAATGATCAGAAGCCCCGGCCATGTTGTTGCGGTGCGGTAGCAGAACAAGACCGCAAGCACGATGGCTGCGCCGATGATGTACAGCGCCGGGAGCCATGGATAGCCCCAGGCCCGATATGGGCGCGGCGCATCCGGATGAGTGCGGCGCAGACGAAAGAGAGCGGCGACTGTGAGGATGTAGAAGAGCAGCGCTGCCGAGATGACGTAGTCCAGCAGATTGCTGTAGAGATTTCCGTACCGTCCGGTGGTGGCGTCGTACGTACGGGGAAGCACAAGGAAGAGCGACCACAGGCACTGCAGCGCGAGCGCCCACCCGGGAACGCGCGCTTTGTTGAGTTGCCCCGCGCGACGGAAGAAGAGGCCATCCTGCGCCATCGCATAGCAGGCGCGTCCGCCGGCGAGTGTGAGAGCGTTGACGGTGCCGAAGGTGGAGACCATAATCAGCACGCCCATGGCCAGCTTGCCAGCATCAGGCAGGATCGTGTCGACAACCAGGGTGGCCACTCGATCACCGGGCGCACTCTGTATGGAGTGCAGCGGGAGCACAGCGAGATAGCAGAGATTGCAAAGTAGATAGAGCGCGATGACCAGTGACGTTCCAAGGCCAAGCGCGAGCGGAAGATTGCGCTTGGGGTTGCGCACCTCGCCCGCGACAAAGGTAATGTCGTGCCAGGAATCGGCAGAGAAGAGGGACCCTGTCTGCGAGACGCAAAGCGCGATGAACAGGCCGAACGGGGTCATTGCGCTCACGCCGCCAATACTCACAACATTGTGCGGATGCCAACCATCGCTGAAGTTGGCGTGGAGGATGTTCGGATGGAGGAAGAATGCCACGGCTCCGAGGACAAGCAGCGCTGCCATGCCCGCCAACTTGGCAATAGTGAAGATGTTCTGGATCAGCTTGCCCCACTGAACGCCGTAGCTATTGATGATCGCGGTGAGCAGGATGATGCCGAGAGCGAGGGCCTGCGCGGTGGAGAGCGACAATGCGTAACCAGGAAGCACGTGAACGGGCGCGATCAGGTAGCGGCTCTCGCTGATGAACGGGAACGCCACTCCACTGAAGCGCGCGAACGCAATAGCAACCGCAGCTATGGTTCCGGTCTGAATGACGGTAAGTAACGTCCACCCATATAGAAATCCGAGCAGTGGAGAGAAGGCTTCGCGCAGGTAGACGTACATGCCGCCCGCCTGTGGCATCATGGCGGCAAGCTCTCCGTAGCTGAGCGCCGCCGCCAAGGTGAGAACGCCTGTGATGACCCAAGCGACTATGAGCCACCCAGCGGACCCCACCTGACGAGCGATCTCTGCGCTTACGATGAAGATGCCGGAGCCGACCATGATGCCGGCGACGATCATGATGGAGTCGAACAAACCGAGCGCCTTGCGGAACTCAGCCGGGTGTTCGATGGCATCTGCCGATGTGGAGACCTCCGGGAGTGTCGACATCACTACACCTCCACCATCACCGTCGCCACCGAAAGGGGCGGCAGATCGGCAATGAGGGTTGCCCCCTCTAGTCGGGGCGCGAAAGAAACCGGATGCACGCGGTCTGGCTGGTCGAAGCCGTTATAGGCGTTTAGGTCGTCGGAGTGCAGCAGCTGGCCGGTCGCTTTCGATCCTGCGAAACCTTCGAGCTTGCATCGCGCTGTAACTGCCCTGGTGGTGCTTGGGTTGACGAGACTAATCACCAGGGAGCGCTCGCTGCGCGAGGCCGAGATCGAGACGGATTGAGGTGTGTCGCTGGCGGGGCGCGTTACTACGGAGGTCTGTCCTCGATGGGCCTTGAAAAGCATGAAAGCGTGATATGTCGTGGTGCGGACGCTCGTCCTGCCTTCGGGTCCGTCGGTCAGCAGGAGCGATTGCAGCACATTCATCATCTGAGCGATGTTGCACATATACAGCTTGTCCGCGTGTCGGTTGAAGAGGTTTAACCCAAGGCCGGCCGAGACCGCGCTTCGCATGCTGCTCTGCTGCCAAAGCTTGCCGCGTCTCTGTTCCTCTGCGGGGTCGATGGCGTCCCATGCACCCCACTCGTCCAGAATGAGCGCGGTCTCGTTGCCGTGATAGTAGCCATCCACGACCTCTCGCTGGTGCATGATTGCCTTCTCAACGCGGTTGAAGATCGCGAACTGTTCCACTGCCTGCTTCGGCGTGAAGTGTGTCGCTTCCGCGGGGCCACCGGCGTAGTAGTGCATGCTGAGGCCCGCGGGCATGTGTGTCTGGCAGACGTCGAGAAGCTCACGCGTCCAACGCACGTCATCACCGGATGGACCGCTCGCGATGAGGAAGAGCTCGGTGTCGCCCATGTCATGTAGAAAGGTGGAGTAGCGGCGGTAGAGCTCGCCGTAGTAGCGCGGAGGCATGTTGCCGCCGCAGCCCCAGCTCTCGTTGCCGACGCCCCAGTACTTGACGCGAAACGGCTCTTTGGCGCCGTTCTTCACACGCAGGTCAGAGAGCGTCGTTCCTGAGGGGAAGTTGCAATACTCTACCCAATCGCGCATCTCCTGCGGAGACGCACTGCCGACGTTGCCAGCGAGATACGGCTGCGCGCCAATCATCCGGCACAGCTCCATGAACTCATGCGTCCCGAAGCTGTTGTCTTCGACCACATTGCCCCAATTCACATTCAGGCTTCGCGGCCTTTGTGCGCCGATGCCGTCCCGCCAATGGTAGTCATCGGCGAAGCATCCGCCAGGCCAGCGCAGAACCGGAACGACGAGCTCTTTGAGATAGCGCACTGCATCCGCGCGAAAGCCGTTGATGTTCGGAATGACAGACTGATGTCCCACCCACAGACCGCCGTATACGCAGGAACCGAGGTGCTCCGCAAACTGTCCATGGAGCTCCGGACGAACCGTACCGATCTCCACGTTGGCGCGGACGAGCAGGTCCTGTTCCTTCGATGGCTCTTCCATGGAAACAGGTTCCTGAGCAGCGCTCCATGTGGGCAACGCAAGCGTGCCGACTGCAAGAGAGGCTGTCTTCAGAAAGTCTCTACGACTTTGTAGCGTAATGTGCAATCTATTCTCCTGAACTCGGGTGTTGTTGGGGCTCGTCGGTCAGACCACCGGCGAGTCTCTGCTGGTATGGGCAGTTCTTATGTCGTCGAAGTGTTTCGCAGATAGACCGAGTAGCGCTGATCCATGATCTCGCTCAGCGGCACGAGTGTGTGGATGGGACCGCGTCCCTTGCTGCGGAAGCGCAGTGAGAAGTCAGGGCTTGCCTCTGTCCGTTCGAACCATATCTCGGGCTCCGTCACCTCGGGCATCGGCATGCCGCGCTCGCCGCCATCCGGACCGGAACTGCCATAGATCATGCCGGTTGTGAGTCCTTCGGTGCCGAGCAGGGCCGCGAGCACCAGAGGGCCATACATGGGCGCCTGCACCCGCTTGTCGTCAGGAGCCACTGCAATGTGCGGCGTCATGGGCATCTCGAGTTCAACAACATCGCCCGCCTTCCACGGGTGATCCAGCGTGAGATAGCTCGCCGGAGTTGCTGCCACGCTCTGCACTGCGCCGTTCACGCGTACGGTGATGCCACTCGTCGCCCAGTAAGGGGCGCGGACCTTGATCGCCGTCGCCTGCTTTGGAGTGCTGTCGATTGTCAGCGTGATCTTCTCCTCGTGGGGAAACTTCGTGGTCTGCCGCAGACGCATACCGCGCTCCGGCCAGTCGAGCTTCGATGGAATGAAGAGGTTCACATAGAGCGTGTTGTCATCGTGGAAGTAGATGGAGTCTGTAAGCTTGGCGTATTCTTCGCTGCCTGTTCCTGTACAGCACCAGAATGCATCGAAGGGCGTGCCAAAGGTCTTGTAGAGACCCGGCTGCAGCGGCACGTAGTACATCAACATGCCGTTGCGGTCCTGCGTGCCGTAACGAACGTTCAGCAGCAGGCGCTCATAGTAGTCGAAGTATTTCGCGTCCGGCTCCTGTCCAAAGAGGTGCCGCGAGAGCTTCATCATGTTATACGAGCAGCAGCACTCCTGCGCCGCGCCGCCGAGCTCCGTAGTTACTGCATCCGGCTTATGCCAGAACTCGCCGTTGCTGGTGCCTCCCGTGCAGTAGGTATGATGGTCGACGACCTCCTGGTAGAAGGTGCGGCTGATGCGGCTGTAGCGCTCGTCTCCAGTCAACTCGTAGCCGCGCGCGGCGCCAATAACTTTGGGAATATTGGTGTTTGCGTGATTCCCATCGAGTTTGTCCTCGCCTGCCGCGAGCGGATCGAAGATCTTCTTGTGCTCGAAGCGATAGCCGAGGTCGCGGTATTTGGCCTTGCCGGTGATGGCATACAGGTTGAAGGAGACCTCGTTCATTCCTCCGTGCTCGATCAGCAGCACCTTCTGCCAGTCGTCCGCTGGGATAGGCGAGGACCATGCGTCAGCCCAGTCCGCCATGCGAACGGCTACCTGCAGGGCCTGCATGTTGCCGGTGTGCTCGTACATGTCGAGCATGCCAGCGAGGATCTTGTGGTATGTGTAAAACGGTGCCCAGACTTTTTCGTGCTTGCGCAGACGGTCGTAGAAGTTTGCCGGATAAGCTCCGAGGTAACCATCCTTTGCCTGGCACTCCGCGAGAGCGGCAACCAGCGCATTGGCCTTGTCGCGGATGGCGATATCCCCTGTGCTCGCATGCAGCAGAGCGCACGCGGAGAGATAATGACCGACATAGTGGCCGCGCAGTTCGCAGTCCGGCGCCTCCCATCCGCCGATGGGCGAAGCATCGGAAGGGAGGCCCGCCGTTACCCGGAAGTTGTGCGCGAGTCGCTCGTTTGGCAGTGAGTAGAGGAAGCTGCGGTTCAGTTCCATCATATCCATCCAGAAGCCGGGCAGAAGCCGCACCTGGGACATGGGAAAGGGCTTGGCCTTCCAGACGACCTTCTCCACGGCCGAACTGATCAGCGTCTCCGTCGCTGTGTCTTCGGCCGCCGTCGTCGTGGCCTGTTGAGCGACAGCGCTACACTGCAGGAGGGCCGCACTGCCTACGGCGGCGGCTCCGGTAAGAAAACCTCTACGGGTGAAGTTGCTCGTGTTCATCGCCTCTGCTTCTCCTCTGTTGATACCGTACCGTATAGATGGGGCGTTGCAGCTTTCGCACGTGCTCGGCTCGTACTAATATGGGGCCGCCGCCGGCGCGCCATTCCAGTTGGTGGTCGTTTCCTTTGTCAGTGAGCGGATAAAGAAGTCCAGCAAGCGACGCTCACCATAGTCGCCGCCTGCACCGTGGCCTCCGCCCGGCACATCGAGAAGCTCAAAGTCCTTGTCTGCCTTGATCAGTGCGTTCGCCACCTGCAGCGTCGAGGAAGGATCGACGTTCGTATCCAGCTCCCCCATCACGAGCAGCAGCCGCCCCTGCAGGCGATAGGCGTTGTCGACATTGGAGGACGCGGCGTACTCCGGCCCAATGGGCCAGCCCATCCATTGCTCGTTCCACCACATCTTGTCCATGCGGTTGTCATGGCTCCCGCTGTTGGCCACCGCAGCCTTGTAGAACTCGGGATGGAAGAGCAGAGCACCAAGTGCGTTTTGCCCACCGGCCGAGGTTCCAAATATGCCGACGCGCGTGGCGTCGTACCAGGGAAACTTCTGCGCGGCGGCCTTGTGCCATAGGATGCGGTCCTCAAAACCAGCATCCTTCAGGTTCTTCCAGATGACATCGTGGAAGGCCTTGGAACGGTTGTTGGTGCCCATGCCATCGATCTGCACGACAACAAAGCCAAGCTCTGTCAGGGGCATGGCGCGCAGGTTAAACGACTTCGGAACAAACGAGCCTTGAGGTCCGGCATAGATCGCCTCCACGACCGGATAGTGCTTCAATGGGTCGAAGTTGGCCGGTTTGTAGATGAGACCCCATATGTCGGTTTTACAGTCGCGGCCCTTCGCCACAAATGTCTCCGGGGCCTGCCATCCGGCGGCGAGCAGTGCGGTGAGATCGCCCTTTGCCAATGTCGTAACGGTATGACGGTCGGCGACGCCCTTCAGATCCAACTGCGGAGCCTGATCGACGCGGGACCATCTATCGGTGTAAAACTCGCCGTCGGCGGAATAGCTGATCTGGTGGTCCGCGGGGGCGTCGGTCATGGGAACCATGCCGGTGCCATCGAAGTTGATGCGGTATCCCTGGACGAAATAAGGATCGAGCTTCGGATCGACTCCACTGGCCTCAAAGTAGATCTGCCGGTGTGCCTCGTCGACGCGGTCCACGCCGCGCACGACCCAATCGCCATGCGTGACCTGATTCTCCACCTTGCCGGTACGGCCGTCGTACAGATAGAGATGCGCCCAACCATCGTGCTCCGAGAGCCAGAGGATCTCCTTGCCGTCTTCCATGTCGTGGCGATAGAGCTTGCCTGTGCCGAACTGCTCGGGATTGAGTTCCGTGTACTCGATAAAGGTGCGGCTGGTCTCGTCGATCAGGCGGCGCACGGCTCCCGTCTGCGCATCCACAGAGAGCACGCTGAACCGCTGGTGCCCACGCTGGTTGTAGTTGAAGGTGAATGCCGAGCTGTCCTTCCTCCAGGCGAACTCCGTCAACTCGTAGGGATTGGGGAAGAGGTCGGCCGCTATCACTTGTTCGCGCCGCGAGACGGGATCGAAGAGCACAGGTTGTTCGCGATCTAGCACATCGCCGGGCTTGGCGTAGAAGTGTTCAGAGGCGATCGGCTGAAGCTGTCCCGCGGGGGACGATTCGATATAGTGGACTTGACGCCGCATACCTTGCAATACGCGCCGCGCCAGCAGGTGTCGCGAGTCTGGCGACCACGCTAGCGAACTCCGCTGGTAGTAATCGCGTTCGCTACCGTCTGTGCTCATTGGCAGGGCAGGCCCCGAGCCTCCGACGACATGCAGAAAGACGTTGAAGTTCTGGATGGTCGCTTCCCACTTTCCATCGGGCGAGATAGCAGGATGGCTCGAGTCGTTTCCTTCAAAGCCCGGGAGACGTGACCAATCATCGTCGTTGGGAGTAGGCCCCGGTTGTGTGCAGACGTAGTCGGGGAGCGTGCAGTGCCACTGACCTTGTTGCGTGGAGAAGCTAAAGCCGCTTGCCTTCGCATCGAAGTGGAGCTGAGGCAGGGAGAGATGGTCGGCCGCGATTGCCTTCAGAAGCCCCTTGCTGACCGCACTCGCGATACGCTCGTTATCCAGGGTGGAACGCTGTAGCGTGCGTGCGTCGTACACCACGTAACGATGCGCGGTACCGTCGCTCTCTTCAAACCACAGCATGGAGGATTCATCGATCCACTGGGCGGTTCCAGGCATCATTCCTGCCGCTTTACGATAGATCTCATTCTTTTTGAGCGCACGTGCAAAATCGTCTCGCGACACCTCCCCGTAACTGGAACAGGCAGAGACGGTGAAAGTTACGGCAACAAGCCAACAAAAGGATGAACGCACAGCAACTCCGATCAATCTGGATCACTGATGAATACTCCCGGCGTCTCCGTGATGCCGGGAGTATTCATCGTCAGGCTAGAAGGTGATGTTGGCGCGCAGCTCAATGTGGCGTGGGCTGTTGCCAAGGGTTGCAGTAGTTCCGAACGTGCTGTCCTGAACCCCTGTGTCGCCGACCAGGAAGGCCGGGTGATTGAACGCATTAAGGAACTCGCCTTGCAGGTTCATCAGAATGCCTTCGCGAATGGGAATGTTTTTCGTTACGGCAATATCTGTGTTGATCCACTTGGGGCCGTAGATGTAGTTCAGGTGGCCGAACGTGCCGGGATCGGTATGTGGATTGACATAGCTGAAGTTCGCAGAGCTGGTGCCCTGAAACTTCTTGCCGAGGAAGTTGACATAGGGATTGCCCGGCGACCGCGTGATGTGCACCGAGTGCTGAATCGTGGATGCGGAAGCGCCACCGGCGAAGTCGACGCCGCCATCGACGGAGCTGTTCACCGTGTTGTAGCCGCCCGTCAGCAGGCTGGGAGCACCCGATTGATACTGCACGATGGAGCCTACCGTCCAACCGCCGGCAAGAAGGTTCTCCACGCGGTTGCCGCTCAACAAGGCGTGACCCCGGCCAAGTGGCAGATCGTACGTTCCGCTCACATGTAGTGTGTGGCGGATGTCGAAGGCGCTTGGCATGTAGTTGAGGCGCTTGTTGTGCAGGTCGTAGAAGTTGCCGAAGGACCAGATACTCCGCTGCTGTGCGATACCGAGCGATTTAGAGTAGGTATAGTTCGCATTAAGCTCAAGTCCATGCGCAATCTGCTGCCGGAGCTCGGTTTGTAACGAATGGTAGTTTGAGGAGCCCTTGCTGTCGAGGAGAAAGGCTTGTTGCCCTTCCGCATAGGGATTTGCCTGGAAGAGGTTGATCGGGTAGGCCGAGTTCTGCACCGTGGTGATGCCGGCGCATGGAGCGAACTGCTGGCCCACGAGATTGCAGTAATAGGACGGGTTCTGAACGATCTGCGTTGCAAATGCACCCGCTGCGCCCTGCTGAAGGAGCGTCGCGAATGTGCCGTTCGTGAAGTCGGGCGCTCCAGCTCCACCGAACGCCTGTGTCAGGATCGGTGTGTCCTTGCCGCCACCATGATTTTCAAAATCGCCAGAGTTGCCTGCCGCTGTGTTGACGGCGAGATTCGTCTGTGCGGCCTTGAATTCACTTAGGAAGCCACTCTCCGCAATATTGACCTGGTTAATGTCCTCGGAGAGCCACTGATGAACACTGTGGTTGCCGACGTAGCGCACCTCGATCGCGCTGCTGTTGCTGAGCTGGCGCTGATAACCCAGCGTCCAGGACTCGACATAGGGCTGACGAATATTTGGATTCATGGCGAAGGCTGGGCCATTGTTGAACGTGAGGTCCGACATATTAATCGTCTTCTGGAAAGTGGCGGGCGTCAGACTGTAGCTGGGCAGCGACTGGCCGAGCGTAAGCGAGCCGGGCGTAAAGTGCCCCGCCAGGCCACTGGTGTCGGAGTACAGTTTGGCGTTCTGGAAGAAGTTGAAGCCCCCGTTTGAGGCATACTGCCAGAAGTTCTGTCCACCTTCGGTGTAGTTTTTCAACGTAAAACTACCGCGGATCACGCTCTTCCCGTTGCCCAGCAGACGGCCGTACCACGTGTCGCCCCTGCTCGGATTCCACGCCATGCCTACCTGCGGCTCAGGATTGACCAGCGAACTCTTGTAGCTGTGGGAGCGCGCCTGGTACGTCGGATTCAGATTGCCGGTAAGTACACCCGGCTGGAAAAGATTGCCGACGCCGGATGGCCCCCACAGCGAGCTAACGTCCGGGCCGGTGTACGCACTGTTGCGATCGTAATCATCGCCGATGAAGTCCCAGCGAAGGCCGTAGTTGAAGGTCAGCGAAGGGAGTGCGCGCCAGGTGTCCATTACGTAGATGCCGCCGCCAAGCAGCACCTCGTCCAGATTGAACGCGCCGTAAGCGTCATAATTTCCGGTCTTCGAATTGTAGGGACGAATCGCGCCGACATAGTTGATGCGTCCATTCAGCAACGCATACAGGTCTTTCACATCACCCTGTACCTGCGTCAGATTGGACGGCGCAGAGGTTCCGCTCTGCGGAATTGAATTCAGCAACGGCGTGCCCACCGGATCAAGATCGGTGACGCCGAGTGTGTAGTTCGGGTATCCGACTGGCGGGTTCCAATAGTGGTCCTGCTCGCGGAATACATTGCCGCCGAACTTAATGCTGTGGGATCCTTTTTGCCAGTTCACATTGTCGCTGAGGGTCAGATACGGATAGAAGCTGGACTGCGATGTTACCGCAGCTACGCCGCTTTCCACGCCAAAGCTCCACCCCTGATTGCTCATCGCAGAGAGATCGTAGCCAAGCGCCTCTGGGCTGTAGATGGACTTGTTATACAAGAATCCCAGGCGGAGTTGGTTCAGCAATGTCGGCTTAATCGTCCAGTCTTCACCCAGCGAGACGACATATCTGCTACTAGCATAGCCTGAGGTCTGGTTCGCAAAATCGGGCCCAGGATACTTGCTAGCGAACTGACCTGTGTTCGTGGTCTTGCTGTAGTTGAACGAGAGATTGAGCTGGTTCGTGGAGTTGAGGGTGTAATCGAGTCGGCCGCTCGGGTAATACCTGGTTGTGCGAATGGGCTGCGTCCACGAAAGCGTCTGATGGTTGAGGTCGGAGGCGTTGGAGACGAGCGTACCGTATTTGTAGGTGCCTGCATTCTTCGCCAACTGCGCGGCCACTACGGAGTTGATCGCGGCCGAGTAACCGCCCTGCTGTGCGGCAGTGAGAACATTCAATGTCGCGGTAGGACAGCTGCTCGATCCGCAGTTCGTGTAATAGGTATAGAGCCCCGCCGCTGCGGCGGCCGTAGGTACCGTCGCTTGGAGCAGTTGGCTCGAGGGCAGGATGCTTTGCGAATAACTCCCGAAGAAGAAAAGCCGGTTCTTCCAGATAGGCCCACCCACGCTGGCTCCGAAGTCGTTCAGGACCAGTTTGGACCGCTTTACGTGGTATGCGTTGTTGGTCCAGGTATTCGCGTTCAAGCCACCGTTCTGATGGTCTAAGTAAAGCCGGCCGTGGAACCTGTTCGTACCGCGATTGGTCACGAAGAGCGTCTGCACTGCACTCTGGCCGGCACCCTGGCTCGGGTCGAGCTCGCCGGTCTGGATAGTGAACTCCTGGATGTTCTCAACGCGCGGAGAAACGGCCGAGAGATTGGCGTAGCCAGTCTTGAAGCGGGAGCTGGTGGCGTTCACACCATCGATATTCGCCTGGAAAGCGCTTCCCGCGGTCCCGTTGAAGGAGCCGTCAGCGCTACCCGCCCCGGTGTCCGTACCGGAGTGCGCATATCCCGGAGCCAGATAGCTCAACTGGACAAGGTCCCGGCCTATCACCGGAAGATTGAGTACCTGCTTCAGATCGAGGCTCGTCGAGAGGGTGTTGCTCTGCGTCTCGATCACCGGAACCGACAAGCTCGAAACCTCAACCTTGTCCGCGACGACACCGACGGCCAGCGTGGCGTTGACGCCGGTGTCCCGTCCGGCCTGCACGACGATGTCGTCGTAAACCGTTGCCTGAAAGCCCTCGTGGGTCACGGTAAGTTGATAGTGACCATACGGAAGCGCCTGGAAGATGTACGAGCCCGTCTTCAGCGTGTCTGCGATGCGAGTGACGTTCGTCGACTTATCGATCAGCACCAGGCGCGTAGCAGGAAGAGCGGCTTTGGTGGAGTCCATCACCTGGAGAACGATAGAGCCAGTGCTGGTTGCCTGCGCCATACTTGCGCGCGGAGATTGCAGCAACAGACCTGAAACGAGAAGGGCGAATCCAAAACTACGAGCGAATGGGGGGCGCAGGCTCATGGAGAGCTCCTGAGATAGATTGAATATGGAAAGTAAATAAATACAATATTGAGTTCAATTCAAGTTCGATGAGAATTAACGAAATGTCAATAGAAAATGCGCCTGCAGCTCATTTTTTTTCCGGATTTCTGTGCAAGGCGAGGAGACCTACCCTGCCAGACAGTGATTTTTAAATTGGCACATAAAGAAAGATAACGGTGTCCATAAACGTATACAATTCCCCAAAACACTGAGTTCACTTTTTGAGTTACACGAGGGATTGCGCCGTGAACAGAATCGCCACCCCACTCTGTTTGTTCGTCTTTGTCGTCTTCTGCGCCTGCCGGGCCGCTGCTGCGGAGCCGAATGGCCCGGCACCGCTTGCCGCTACCCCGCCGATGGGGTGGAATAGCTGGAACCACTTCGCGGATAAGGTGACGGACAAGACCATTCGTGAAGCGGCGGATGCGCTGGTCTCCTCTGGTATGCGCGATGCGGGATACGTCTACGTCAATATCGACGACACGTGGGAAGGGAAGCGCGATGCGCAGGGCTACATTCAGCCCAATGAGAAATTCCCGGACATGAAGGCGCTTGCGGATTACGTTCACAGCCAGGGATTGAAGCTTGGCATCTACTCATCGCCCGGCGCGAAGACCTGCGCGGGTTATGAGGGTTCGCTCGGCCACGAGCAGCAGGACGCTGACACCTATGCAAAATGGGGTATCGACTACCTGAAATACGACCTCTGCTCCTACACCGAGAACCTGAAGCAGCGCGCCGGGAACGATCACGACATGTCGCGCGAGGTCATGGACGAGGTCTACCGCACGATGTACCAGGCATTGGCGCGGACTGGCAGACCGATCGTTCTCTCTCTCTGCCAGTACGGTTGGGAGGCGGTATGGCGTTGGGGAGCCCCTGCGGGCGGCAACCTGTGGCGCACAACCGGAGACATTGAGGACAACTATGCCTCGATGTCTGGACTCGGCTTCGGGCAGGCGGGGTTGAGTCCGTTCGCGCGGCCTGGGCACTGGAACGACCCGGACATGCTTGAGGTGGGCAACGGCGGCATGAATCCGATGGAGTATCGCACCCACATGAGCCTCTGGGCTCTCCTCGCCGCTCCGTTGCTCGCCGGAAATGATCTCTCCGCGATGACCGCCGACACGAAGGAAATTCTCCTGAATCGAGAGGTGATCGCAATCGATCAGGACGCCGCCGGACATCAGGGCGACCGGGTCTACACGGAGGGCCCGCTGGAGGTATGGAGTAAGCCGCTCGCCGATGGCAGCGTCGCCCTCGGAGTCTTCAATCGCTGGACGATGCCGCTGGCTCTGGACGTGCCTCTCTCACGGCTGGGCTTTCGCGACGGCGCTACAGTCGCCGGACGTGACCTGTGGAGACACACTGATCTCATACCGGTGCAGGGAAGCTATCACGCGCAGGTGCCTCCGCATGGGGTAGTGCTGCTGCGCCTTCACTCCTGAGACTAAGCAGGGCCGGTAGCAAAATCCTTCCAATATCGGAGTCAACGCCTTGGTACATTGCTCTGTTCGCCGTCCTTCCTTTTCGTGCTGGCTCCACAACGCTGGATTTGCGATTGTGCTCACCGCCTCCGCGGCCAACGCACAGGGGCCACCGAAGCCGCTGCCGCCCGGACCGATGCTGGACGGCGGCACTCTTACGTTGTCTGGAACAGCCCTCCGACTCGGCCTACTGCGCTCCTCCGGCACGGCTTCTCAACTCTCTCCCGTTGCGGAACCCGAATTCGATTACACTCCGGGCGACCTTCTAAAGGATCGGTCAGCGAACACCTTCTATCATCTGGGCGATCTCGATCTGCGTCTTCGTTCAGGGGATGAGAAGGATTGGAAGGATTACTCCACCGCCTTTCGCCGCCAGCCTGTGCGTGTGCTCGTGAGCGACGCCAGCCACTTTAGCGCGGATCTTTCGACCACGCTGCCCGCCGACATTCCGGTCAGCGTGACCCGGACGTGGTCGGTGGAGCAAGGCGAACTCATGCTTCGTTTCACCCTCGTCAACCGCACGAAAATGCCGGTTCACCTGGGAGGCTTCGGTATCCCGATGGTCTTCAACAACATTATGAACGACCGCACGCTGGAGCAGTCTTACGCGAAGTGCAGCTTCTACGATCCCTACATCGGAGAAGATGCTGGCTACGTTCAGGTTGCGCGCTTGACGGGCAAGGGCCCGGTTCTTGTAGCGGTCCCCGACGGCAACACGCCGTTCGAGGCATGGAAGCCGATCCTCGATCGCCGCTCGCGTCCCGACGGAAGCGGAACCCTGCTGAACGATCCGACACCGCGCGGCACAACCTTTGAGGGCTCCTACGACTGGATGGTGCATTCCGCAGGATTCGCCGAGACGGACTGGAAGGGAGTGCAGGAGTGGAACCCGCCAACCGAGACGGTCATCGCACCGGGCGACTCCGTGAGCTATGGTCTGCGTTTCCTTGTCGCGCCATCGCTTCGAGAGGTGGAAGCCACCTTGGCGAAGCACCACCGTCCAGTCGCGGTGGGCGTTCCCGGCTACATCCTGCCGAAGGACATAGAAGGTCGTCTCTTCCTGCAGTACGGCCACCCTGTGCGGTCGATCGTCAGCGAACCCGCGGGCGCTCTCAGCGTCCACGACGATGGACCGGCGCAGAACATTGCGTGGCACGCTTATACCCTGCGCGGCGAGCAGTGGGGCCGCGCCCGGCTCCTGATCACCTACGCCGACGGAACCGTACAGAGCATCGCGTATCGCACTATTAAGTCTGAGACGGATGTTCTCGCGGACTTGGGGCGCTTCCTGTTCCACGAGCAATGGTTCTCCGATACAAAAGACCCGTTCCACAGAGCGCCGTCCGTGATCAGCTACGACAACGAGACGGGTCGCCAACTGGTGCAGGAACCCCGCGTCTGGATCGCCGGCCTGAGCGATGAAGGTGGCGCGGGATCCTGGCTGGCAGCAGCCATGAAGGAATCGGTGCAGCCCGACGCCGAAGAGGTCGCAAAGCTCGAAAGCTTCATCAACGAGACAGTATGGGGGCATCTGCAGGAGAGCGACGGGGAGCACAAGTACGGCATCCACAAGAGCCTCTTTTACTATCAGCCCGACGAGATGCCATCGGGGTACTACGACCCCACGGTCAACTGGAAGAATTGGACGAGCTGGAGCAAGAAGGACGCAGCCGATGTAGGTCGCTCGTACAACTACCCACACGTCGTTGCGGCTTACTGGTCGTTGTATCGCATCGCGCGCAATTCGAAGGGACTTGCTACGACGCACCCGTGGCAGTGGTATCTCGATCAGGCGTTCCAGACGACAATGGCCATGCGCTTACAAGCGCCGTACTACACGCAGTTCGGGCAGATGGAGGGAACGATCTTCCTCCGTGTGCTCGAAGACATGCAAGCCGAAGACTGGACCGCAAAGGCGGCGGAACTGGAATCCTTCATGCGCGAACGCGCCGACCACTGGCGCACTGAGCCGTATCCCTTCGGCAGCGAGATGCCCTGGGACTCGACGGGACAAGAGGAGGTCTACGCCTGGACGAGCTACTTCGGCTTCACTGACAAGGCCGATGTCACGCTGAACGCCATCCTCGCCTACACGCCAGTGCTGCCATCGTGGGGCTATAACGGAAGCGCCCGGCGCTACTGGGACTTCCTCTACGGCGGCAAATACCCTCGCATCGAGCGCCAGTTGCATCACTACGGCTCGGGCCTGAATGCGATCCCTCTTCTCGCGGAATACCGTGCTCACCCAACGGACCTGTATCTACTGCGCGCGGGTTACGGCGGAGTGATGGGACCGCTGGCTAATATTGACGAGAAGGGCTTTGCGTCGGCCGCCTTCCATTCATTCCCCGACCGGATGGCATACGACTCCTACACCGGCGACTATGGCCCCAACTTCTTAGGCCATGCCCTGAACACCGGCGTCTATCTGACGCACGATGACAGGTTCGGCTGGCTGAGCTTCGGAGGAAGCGTTGAGGAGCATAACGGCACCGTGTGCATGCGCGTGCTGGATTCTTCCCGCGAGCGCGTCTATCTCGCTCCGCTAGGACTTTGGCTCACGCTCGATGCCGGGCAGTTTGAAGCAGTGGAATATGATCGTGCACACCACGTTGTGCACCTTGAGTTGGTACCGTCGACGGCGCATGTCAGCACGGCTCGTCTGCGCATCCAGCAGACCGCCACCCAGCGGACTGACTCCTATCGTTACGAGGCCGTCGAAGGCTACCGGAAGTCGGACAGCGGAGCGTATCCGATACCGCTAGCATCAGGCATCACCTCAGTCCGCGTGATGGGTCGATAAAAGAGCAGCTTCGATCGGCTTGGGGGGCGCTTCAAGCATTACGCTTCGAAGCTGCAACCCTATATCCTGCAGCCATCTCAAAATAGCAAAGGTTCTGACTGGAAATGACTAGAGACGGCTCTCAGGTCTCGGCGCGCGGCGGCTTCCAGCGCGGACAGGTCCATCTTGATCCGCTGTGATGGAAACGGAGCAACAATCGGAGACTTGACTGCCGGACCTCCTTCTGAAGACATCATGCAGAATCATCGAGCAAATCCGTCAACCAACCTACGACGGCGCACCGATTCTCTTCAGAGCATCGTTTGCCACTCGCTCATTGAGAACGAAAAGCTATGCCAACAGTTGGCGGAGCAGCGAATGCCGCTAGAGTGATATTCAATTTAGACGCATCATGCTGCGATAGATGCTTTGTTGTAAATCGCTAGGATGAGCGATCTGTTCAAAGTCGCAAACGGGATAAGGAGCAGGGATAGGCGCAAGAACAATTCTGTGAAAGTTGCCACGTCTCATGACGTCCATTGTTACGGACTCTCCGGCTCGAGTTTCGGTCAGAAGCTCATCGAAATTCGCAACATTGATGGCTTTATCGTTCACTGCTACCAGGACATCTCCGCGGTCGAAGCCGCTTTTTTCCGCAGGACTCCCATGAATTATGTTTACGATTTGCGGGAATCCTGCGCTGGACCCCGGTCCCAACTCCAACCCGGTCCATGGAATCTTCGAGTAGCTCTTCTTGAGCTTAAGGCCAGCATAACCGAAGTCCTCATCGTAAGGCAGCGCCTGTTTGCCGGTTACGTAGTTCTTGAAGAAACTGCTCATATCTTTGCCGGCTATTTCAGAAGCGGCCTGCACCGCATCCTGGGGTTCGAAGCCTGGTTTCGGCAGAGCATATCGGCTGTACATCAGACTCATCCAGTCATCCAGGGACTTGGTGTTATGGGTAGCCTGCCGAATTTCAAGATCGAGCAATAGGCCAAGAATCTGGCCCCCATCATAGTAAGAGTAACTCGTATTCACAAGATTGTTTGCAAACCCAGGTCCCAAGCCCCCGGCGCCGCCGCCACGAAAACCAAACCAAGTGTCCCAGCTTGTGTCGGCTATGCTTCGTTCCTTTCGCCCTGGAAACTGCTCAAAGGAGCTAATGACACGGCCCAGCCGTTTGAGATACACGTCAGGCGTCCAGAAGCCGGAGCGCAGAAGAGCGATGTCGGTGTAGTAGTCTGTTAGGCCTTCTGATATCCAGAGAGATTGTGTATGCACTGGCCGCGAGTAGTCGAAGGGGCCCAATTCCCGTGGGCGCAAACGCTTGACGTTCCATGCGTGGAAGAATTCGTGCGTCGCAAGGCTGATCTTATAGTCGTACAGATTGGAGACGAAGTCGTGATCGGTCGCACTGCGGTCGTTCCACTGGCTTCCCATGATAATCATCGTAGAGTTCAGATGCTCCACACCCGCGCCTGTAAATCCAGAGCGGGTGATATGGATGAGAAACCAGTATTCGGGGAATGGGGCCGCGAGTGGACCTCCAACAGCTTTGGCCAGAAGCGGCACCACGCCGGATTCGATTGACTTATGAAGATCGTCGACGAACCGGCTGAAGTCCTGGTTTCCAGTCTCATCGTCTACAACCACGTGATAGGTAGTCCCAAGGGCGACAAACTGTTTTTCGACGAAGTTCGATATCTCGATCGGGCAGTCCGCAAAGGAGTCGTAGTTCGCCGCAATGTAGTTCCCTGTTCCTGATGCGGTCAGGCCGGTTGCGGTCTTCCATGCGGATGGGAGAGCGCTACGGTCGATGTCCAGAGTGATGGGGCGCTCTTTTTGATCGACCATATACATCCAGACTGCCGCGCCGGTAAGCGACGCATGGCGGTCGTTATACTGGGACCCGCGAAAGGGCATGCCGTTCGCATAGATCTGATAGTGGATCACGGCCTCATTCTTTCCGTCGAGCGAGACCTCCCAGGTCTGCCCGTCCGTCTTCTCCCAATGCAGTGGATGCCCAGCGCCGTCGTCGGCGGAAAATCCCTGGACGTAGGTCGCAAACTCTTCGGCGATGTATACGCCCGGAGCCCAGTATGGAATCGCAAAGACTGCATGCTGACCATGAAGATTCTTCGCATGGATCGTAATGTCCATGAGGTGCGTGTTCCAGCGCTCGAAGGCGAGATGGTATTCGAGGGGTTCTTCCGCGTGAGCGGTATTCAGCAACGCCGCTGCAACCAGCAGGCTTTGCAGGACTTTCAGGAGGGTCTTCAGAATCATTCCGACTCCATTGGACTACTGTGCTTATCGCGAAACTTGCGGCCCGCCCTGCCCCGGAGGACTTATTCAGGCTTTTCCTAAAAGTACACCATGGCTGCCAACCGGGCGATTCTAGGAGCTATTCTGCGTTACGGCAGAGCAGTAAAGTGCAGGATCGGCAGATGAGCGTTGGTCCTCGATGCCAAGCACATTGCACGATGACTACTTTTTCGAGTGTGACGATCGAGAACCAAGGAGCGGAGAGCGACCGAGGACCATCCTGGGGTTTTCCAGCTTTGGCGGGTTGGAGATGCCTTCAAAACACCTTATTTGAGGGCCAATCCCCAGCAGCGTAGACACGGCGATCACGAAGACTGGTTATGCCTTCCTGCCAGGCCAGAAGCATCCGTTTCCCAATCTCCCTGAACTCGGGAAGCTCGGATATCCTTTCACGCACCAGAGGCACAGTGTCGGCGACCGCATCACTGATGCGCTCCAACATGACCGATTGCTCGCGCAAGGGTATACCGAATGTGCCCGCGATGAACCTGGATAGGTTCTTGCCCGGCGTCCATGTCTTCTTGCCGAGAAACGATATCCCCGGCGGATTTTGCTGATAGCCCGCGTAGACGCTTGTCGTCAGAAAATCATAGGCCGGGGAGAGATGCACATCGGCGTGCGAGGTATAGAGCAGAGCTATGTTTTTGGAGTGACAGTCGGCGTTATGCAGCGCGTAGGTCAATAAGAGTGTTGCAGCCAATCGCTGGAACGTCTCGTACTGACGTGGACCTGGTACGTGATCCCGCACGGCGCGGGCGATCCGCTCCCACGTTGTCTCGTACTTTTGTGCGGGACGCAGACCAAGCAGAGCGCAGAAATCTTCCATCCCCCAAAGAGACTGCCCCTCATCGTCCACATCGAAGCGGTTCACCACCAGGGCATTACCATCCCGCGATACCTCTACCTTCGCGCTGGGGAGCACCTTTCCCACGACCTGCATACACAGGTACTCATTGAGAGCGGCAAATGGCAACCGGCCTGAGGAACCTTTGATGATGTGACGACGGGTCAATAAGGTAGCTTTTTGATGGGGACCGAGCTGTTTGCCGGAACCCGTGGTATCTGGCGCAGCCTCTTCCTCGACATCCAGAAATTTGGGCAGAACGCCGGAGACGCCACTGGTCGCGTGTTGCCGGACCAGTTCCGCGAAAGCCGCTTCTGAGTTATCACCCTGCAACAGGTCCGCGACTTCAATCGGCTTGGCTGGCTCCTCCAGTACAGCGCCAGCAGCAGCTACCTGAATGCGTCCCACCATATTCCTGCCAATCACAGATAGGAGGGCCATTGGGCTCGCCCCGATATGGGGACCGAATTGCTCCTGAAGCACCTGAAGCAGGTATCCCTCCGGCAGGTTCATCTGCAAAACTGGGGGGAGCTGGTCATCCCAGGTGTAGGACTCTGTACGCACTGGCATGGTCAAAGAAATAAAATCGTCCACCGCCGTATTTGGGAGGTAGGTGAGCACACTCTTGAAGTCGCCAACGGACTCCAGAACGGAGATCTCGCGGCCAAGGACATAGACGGAGAGCTTCACACGCCACCTCGCTCTCGCCTCAGTTCATCGAGCGAGCCGGACATGCCCGCCTTTACGAATGTCACTTCCATGCCCAGGACTGCGAGAACGGCAAGGAGCTTCCTCGCACCGAATTCGGTAACTTGTCCTCGTTCAAATCGCAGGAGCAGTTCCGGCGTGATGCCAGCCTGAGCTGCTACGTCCTTCTGCTTCAGTCGAAGTTGCCGCCGTGCGGCTGCTACGGCTTCACCGAGTTCCTGAAGGGTCTTCATAATTGATTTATACATCAATAAAATGGTAAAAAACGACAAAAATTGACGTATAAATCAATTTTTAGGAGAGCCTGCCCTGATGCGGCTAGCTCGAAAGGCTTGCGTGGGCGGCCTGGAGGTGGGCTCATGCGAGCGTGAATGGAAGCGAACGCGAGGTTGCCTCGAAGAGGAAGCTTCGCTGGAAAGAATTGAATCGATGCAACAGTGCTAATTATCACCGACAAGAAACTGAAATGATTATGTGCGCTGCCAACGAACACCCTCTTCGAGGGTCATCATCGATTGCCGTAGTCAAGAGGGCCATGAAGGAGAAAACTCCTGAAGATTCGTGACGTCCCGCTCCGTGCTGTTCCGCGCTGAGGTACCGTCCGTGCCGCGTTAACTTTGCGACCCAGCGTGGGAACAATATGGGAACAGTAAAGGAACAATAAGGATTTTGACTGACTGTTTCCCGCTAAAAACTGCTTTGTTTTGTTGTGCTAAGTTGTTCAAAGTTCGTTCATCAGCGTTTTCGCAACGAGGAGGTCAGCGGTTCGATCCCGCTCAGCTCCACCAAATCCTTTCCGGACATATTTTGATGACTGTCACATTGCCTTGCATAAAGGCGCGGTGTGTCGTCATTTTTCCTTTGCTGTAACACTAGCGATTGGTGTCATAAAAAATTCTTCATCTACGAAAGTTTTCGTTGACATCTACGAACTTCTTCGTATACATTTCTCGGCATGAAAGAGAATCTCCAATTACCGAAGCCTACCGAGGTCGAACTTGAACTTCTCAGGGCTCTTTGGGATAAGGACTCCGCTACCGTGCGTGAGTTGTATGAGGTTGTTAGTCAGCAGCGTGCCCTGGGCTATACATCCGTGTTGAAGACGCTGCAGATCATGACGGAGAAGGGCCTGGTTGAGCGGACGGAAGCAGGGAAGGCGCATGTCTACCGCGCCGCTGCGAGCCAGGAGGAGACGCAGAACCAATTGCTTCGTGATCTCAGTGAACGGCTGTTCTCTGGTTCGGCGGCGCAGTTGGCGATGCATGCGCTCTCTATGCAGCCGGCGAGCGAGGAAGAACTGCAGGAGATACGCAGGATCATCAAGCAAAACAGGGAGAAGCGATGACCGATTCGATGGAAGTACTCGGATGGACGCTCTTGCATTTCTGCTGGCAGGCTGCAGCGATTGCTCTGATCTATCGCCTCGTCGATCTTGGCTTGTCTGCGAAGGTGCGGAGCAACGTGCGCTATGTTCTGGCGTTGGCTGCGTTGCTGAGCATGTTCGCGATCTCGATTGCGACGTTTGCGTATGAAAAGATGCATCTGACAAACGCTCGTGTTGTGCAGCAAATGACAACACCGGCATTTGCACAGCAGCCCCGTAGTGAGCTTTCGACGCTGCCTGCTATGGGTGCGGGTCTAATGACACAGGCTGGTCAGCGGGTTGATCTGGCGGAGTTTGCGGCGCGCTGGATGCCGTGGATCGATGCTGCATGGTTCCTTGGGGTGCTGGTGCTTTCTGTCAGAACGGTGGGCGGTTGGTGGCTGATTCAGAAGCTGCGACGTAGCGGATTGTCGGAGGTTCCGGAGAACGTTTGCGAGAGTCTCGCACGTCTGTCACAGCGTATGGGTATCAAGCGGCAGATTGAGCTCCGTGTTTCGGGGCGCATCTCCGGGCCGCTCGCTATGGGTATTTTCCGTTCGTTGATTCTTCTGCCTGTTTCGACCCTGACTGCCTTGGATGCAGAACAGCTTGAGGTGGTACTTGCGCATGAGTTAGCGCATATTCGCCGCGCTGACTATCTGTGGAACATGCTGCAAAGCATGATTGAGACGCTCTTTTTCTTCCACCCTGCAGTGTGGTGGGTGAGCAATAAACTTCGTCAGCAGCGTGAACTTTGCTGTGATGATGCGGCGCTGGCCTGCTGCTCCGACCCGCTCGTCTATGCCACGGCGCTATTACGTCTGGAGGAGCAGCGCAGCACACGACTGCACCTTGCAATGGCGCTTGATGGCCATCAGGGCTCCGGCCTGCGGGCCCGGATCGTTCGTATACTCGGCGAGGCTCCGCAGGGCCGACGCGAGATTGCTCCGCTCTCCTTATTTGGCGTATGCGTGATGCTTGGTCTGTTCCTCTTTCCGCTGCAACATCTCTTCGCGAGCCTACCCGCAGAGGCGAAGCAGGCGGCAAAGATATTGGGAGCGGCAGTCGTTGTTCCTTCACCGTCGACGAACATCTTTGTTGCTCCGATGCCAGCTGCGCGTCCCGTTTCCCAGCATTTATCTGTAGCGTGTGCCAATGAGGTCGCTTCTGCCGCTCCTGTTATAGCGACTGCGCATGCTCATCGAGCGGCGGTTGCGATTGCAGCGACAAGCCCGATGATTGCACAGGCCGCGGCGCCAGCAGCATCGGCTAATGCTGCGGCGAAGAGTGACTACATATCCCAGATGCGCGCTGCCGGTTACAACGTCGATCTGGATAAATTGATTGCGATGAAGATTCAGGGAGTCACGCCGGAGTTTGCTCAGAGCATGGGCGCAATAGGCTTTGGCAAACCTACCGCTGACGAGTTGATCTCGCTGAAGATATTCGCAGTGACGCCGGAGACCGTCAAAGAATTGCGTGCCTCTGGCCTTGATGCGACAAATTTTCAGGACCTGGTCTCCTATCACATCTTCAAGGTCACGCCGGAGTTCATTGCCGGAATGAAAGCTGCTGGCTTCAGTGGAATACCGGCAAAAAAGCTGGTGGAACTGCGAGTTCAGAACGTTACTCCAGAGTTTGCACGGGCAACGAAACAGCAGTTTCCGGATGCAACCGTGGAGCAGTTGGTGCAGCTTCGCATCTTTCACATCGACGATGCATTTATGGCATCGGCAAAAAGCCACGGCTTTGATCACCTCACGATAGACAAGCTGGTGAAGCTGCGGATATCGGGCCTGTTGGATGACAGCAATGAAAGATCGGAGAAGTGATGATGAGATTCCGCGATCTGTTTTTTGGAGCGTTGTTAGTTGGACTAGGCATCGTTTCGCTGCGCGCGGACGAGATACTCAGTTCATTGAAGGGCACGTGCGCGATCACAGTTTCGACTAAAGCGAATCGGTTCGATCTGCGACTCGAGCATGGTGCCTGTGTGGATCATAACGATTGCGGTGAGAACAACACGCAGGAGCCGTTGGATGCCTTTGCAGGGTTTTCAATTGAAGACTTGCGGCGAGAGGGCGCACATGTCGATGCGGTGTTGACGGCTGAGGCGGGCAGACTGACTTGCTCGGGCAACATCCACGACTCGAAGCTAACGGGCGAGTTCCTCTTCGAGCCGAACAGGGCCTTCGTTGAGCGGATGAAGCAGTTGGGAATTACAGGTCTGGACTCGCAGAAGCTAGAGGCGTACACCTTGTTCCATATCGAAGCTTCGTGGCTTCAGTCATTACAGCAGGCTGGAGTCACGGGCATTGATGCTGACAATCTCCTCGCGCTGAAGATATTCAAGGTTGAGCCTGGCTATGTGCAGAGCCTCGCGTCGCTTGGTTATCCGAACCTGTCTGCGGAGAAGTTAGTTGCGCTGAGCATTCAGGGAGTCAACACGAATGACATTAAAGAAGTTCGTTCCATGGGTTACAGGCCCAACGTCGACGAGTTGATACAGATGCGTATCTTCAAGGTCACGCCGGATTTTATTCGCCTCATGCAGGCGAAAGGCTTCAATGATCTGACCATCAGCAAGTTGGTTCAAATCCGTATCTTCAAGCTGGATGAGTAGTAAATCCTTCCTGCTTTAAACCCCCTCGAAAATTGGCTAGAGACTTTGCGGTAGGGTCTGCTTCTGCGTCGAGCCTTCGAAGTACTTCTCGATCTCTTCGAGAGTCTTTCCCTTGGTCTCGGGTAGAAAGAACGCCGCTGTGACAAAGTAGACTACGGTGCACAAAGCCCAGAAGGTGAACATGGCATAGAAGCCGTAGGTGCCTACGACGGGTAGAAAGACCGCGGCGATCAGCGTTGAAATACCTTGATTCAGGAGCAGCGCGATGCCCATGCCTGTCGAGCGAATGCGTGTGGGCATCAGCTCGGAGAGAGTGATCCAGACAACGACGCCGGGGCCTACAGAATAGGACGCGATGAAGAGGCCGAGACACGCCATGATGAGCCAGCCCGTTGTCTCGGTGGGCACTGGACCGTAGAAGGCGCTCTTGATGACCAGAGGTGCGTTCGGAGCGGTATGTTCGGGAGCGATGTTGAGCACCGGATTTGCGTCGGTGCTGAGGACTGTCGCTACTTTGTCGCCGGAGCCAAAGGAATAGAGGACGGTGAGAGCCATGGGGCGCCCTCCCACTGCGGGACCGAATGTCGCTTCATCGACAGGCACATGAATGGTATTGCCGTTGATGGCGGTCTGGAGCTTCGGTTCTACATCGATGCGCTTCGACTCGAAACTGTAGAACAGAAAGGCTCCGGCGAGCAGAGCTATGATGATGCCGCTGGTTCCGATCTTGAGCAGAAACTTGCGGCCTCTCTTATCCACGAAGGCAATAGCTACCAGCGTCATCACGCAGTTGAGCAGTTTGACGACGACATCGCCCTGGGTCGCGTGGCTCGCGCTCATTCCGGCCTGTTTGAGGATGATGACGAGAAAGCCGAGGATGGAGTTGATGCCCGTCGCCTGATTGCAGGCCAGCACGATGCAAGCGAGAACAAACGGAATGACGTATTTCCGTTGAAGAAGGGAACCAGTAGTGCCTTGGTCGGTGGTTTGCTTGTTTTCAGCAGCGAGCGCTTCCATCTCCTGCAGTTGGCGTTGCGCTTCGGGCTCTGATGAGGAGCGTCGGAGGGCCGTGAGGGCCTCTTCTTTTCTGCCACGGCGGAACAGCCAGCGCGGGGGTTTCGCTTAGAAAAAACTGCCGAACATGAAGATGAGGCCGGGGTAAACGACCGACAGAAACATTCCACGCCACGCATGGTCCTGGGCCGCTCTGATCAGTACAGGATTACCCGCAGCCGCGGTGATGGTGGCCTCCGTCATTCTGGTGTAGTACCAGCCTGTAAGGGCGGCGATGACGATTCCAACGGTCAGCATGAACTGGAAGACGACAGTACCCTTGCCGCGATGCTTGGCATTGAGGCACTCCGCCAGATAAAGCGGCACAACGACAGCGATTACGCCGCCGCTGGCTCCCTGAAGCAGACGGCCAAGAAGCAGCGGCACGAACCCTTGCGAGATGACGATCAGCCCTACGCTGGCAACGAACATCAAGCCGCTTACGATCATCATCTTCTTGCGGCCAAACCAGTCTGCAAGTACGCCGGCGACCAGCGAGGAACACATGCCGCCGCCCAGGACAGCCGCCACAATGATCGACGTCTGTTCCACGGTCAGGTTGACGGTCTTACTGAGGTACAGCAGGGCGGCTGCGATGATACCGACGTCGATGCCGTAGAGAAGGCCGCCGAAGCCCGCGATGAAGATGAGGTACCTGCCATACCGAACCGTGTTGTACGTCTTTACCGTCATAGAAACGTATGCTCCAAAGGGGCTTGTTATACCCGAGGCCCAATGCTACCAAGCCGAATCGGCGAAGTCTCTGTCAAATTACATCCGAATATCCGGCGTTATCGCCGCGCTACTCCTGCACGACTGCTTTTGTAAGATTGCGCGGGTGATCGACGTCGATGTCGTTGTTGATCGCCATGAAGTAGGAGAGCATCTGCAGCGGGATAACCTCGGCGATGGGGAGGATTGATTCCGGCAGCTCGGGTACAGGGACGGTCACATTTGCGAGCGCGGCGATGTCATGATCGCCCTCGTTGGCGATCGCAATGATGTTCGCACCCTGTGCCTTCATGTCGCGCATTAGCTGCAATATCTTCTCGTAGCGAAGAATTGCATCAGGATCGCTGCGATCGACTGTGGCTACCATTACCAGCGGGGTCCCGTCGCTTACCAGGGCATTTGGGCCATGTTTAAGCTCTCCGCCGGGATAGCCTTCAGCGTGCAGGTATGAGGATTCCTTGAGCTTAAGCGCACCCTCGCGCGCGATGGCGTAGTGCACGCCGCGGCCGAGGAAGAGGAAGTTCTTGAAGGATTGATATTGCCTGGCTACCTGACTTACCTGCGACTCCCATATGGCCATCTGCAGGTCCAGTACACTTGCGAGTCGCGTCAAATGCTGGAGGTACTTCTCGATGGTTGCTGCATCGAGAGCGTTGCGGCTCTCGGCCGCGAGCAGAGCGATCAGGTGGAGCACAAGAAGCTGGGCGGTAAAGCTCTTGGTTGCAGGAATCGCGCGTTCCACACCGGCGAGCGTGGGGAAGGACACGGAAGCCTCCACGGCCATACTCGAGCCAGGCACGTTGGTTACGGCCAGCGTCTGATGTCCGGCGGTCTGGGCCTTTCGCAGTGCGGCAAGCGTGTCGGCGGTTTCGCCCGACTGCGAGATTACGATCACCGCCGCATTTTTCAGCGACTTTTCTGAGCGATAGCAGTACTCGCTGGCATACTCCACATCGACCGCAATGCCACCCAGGTCTTCGATCAGGAGTTCGGCGACGAGACCTGCGTGACGGCTCGATCCGCTGGCTGCGATAACGATCTCCCCTTCGACTGCGGCAAACCACTCTCGTATGTCGGCGCAGTTCGCCGGATGGAACTGACCACCCTGAACATAATGAGCCAGTGTGGCGGCGAGAGTTGTCGGCTGCTCGTGAATCTCACGAAGCATCCAGTGTGGAAAGGGTGCGGGGGAGGCTGTAGACATGAGGCGGCGGTAACTCCTTAAATGATCGTTTTGCTATTATTTGATCAGAATAAATTACTGTTTTGGTACTATGCAAGCAAATTTGTCTCAATTTTTGAGAATCTAACCCCAATCAAATTGAAGATATTTCTGACCTATGTCTGAAAAAACTGATACACGCGGCGACCTCATTATGAAGGCCCTGCTTTTGCAGGGCGATATCTCTGTAGACGAGTTGGTAGCGCAGGTCGGGACCTCTGCGCCCAGCGTTCGGCGTGATTTGGCGCGACTTGAAAAGCGAGGCTTGATCCGTCGTACTCATGGGGGGGCTACCCTGGTGGAGCCGCTGCTTTATGAGCCATTTCGTCATGACACTTCCTTCCAGGCGCGAGAGCTGCGTTTCGCCGACCAGAAGCGTCGCATTGGGCTGGCTGCGGCAGAGCTAATCCACGAAAAGGAGACCGTTGGGCTCACGGCTGGAACAACGACGACGCAGGTCGGGCGCTCGTTGCGCCACCGCAGCGATATTCACGTCATCACAAATGCTCTGAATATCGGGATGGAGCTGTGTAACCAGACATCGATTCGAACAACGCTGACCGGCGGCGTGTTGGCATGGAAGTGGACCTTCGCTATGGCGGGCCAGACAGCCTTGAATTTCTTGAACGACGTTTATCTCGACAAGGTCTTCCTCGGAGTGACGGGCGTCGATCTTGAGCGCGGTGCGACGACGCTCGAGGCCGAAGAGGCTGTCGTAGCGCGTGCAATGGCGCGGCAGGGGAAACAAGTCATCGTGGTAGCGGACTCATCCAAGATCAACGTTGTGAGTCCGGCGCTTATCTGCCCACTCTCGGAGATCCATGTGCTGGTGACGGATTCGGGTCTTCCGCCGGATATCGATGCTGCGTTGCAGGACAAAGGCATCGTGGTCCTGAAGGCATAAGACAGAACCTCGCCCCAATGTGCTTCATTTTTCCTCGACTGCACTATGGCTATAATGGTGACTGAAGCGGGAGTAGTTCAGTGGCAGAACGTCAGCTTCCCAAGCTGAATGTCGCCGGTTCGATCCCGGTCTCCCGCTCCATTTTTTCTGCTGGCTAGCCCAGCTCGGTTCCCACGAGAGTGTAATAAAAAAGCCGCCGGGCGCTTCGATGCGCGGGCGGCCTTTGTTTTTTCTCAGTCTCTATCGGCTAGCAGTAGTGGTGTTCTTCTGGGCCTGCTTCATGTGATCTTCGAGCGCCTGAGCCTCCGGCAGGAAAGTTACTGCCTTGGCGATCTGTGGATCCCACTCGGCCCGTACCTTCAAACCTTCCAGTTGCCCGAACTGCGAGGTGAACAGTTCGCTCTTGATGCTGGTCTTCAACCAGTCACTCACACCTGCAATGTCCGCGTCCGTGTACTCAACCTGGGTGGTCTTCAGGAAGTCCTTGAACTGTTGCAGCACCGTATCGTCAACCACAAAGTCCTTTGAGACCGTATGCGTCGCGAGGTAATGCTTGCTGAAGTTGAAGAACGCGTAGTTCCGTAGGAGTGAGTCCTGGAAGTGGTTCGACTTCAGGTTGTCGATCTTCTCGTCCGGCGTAATACCGCCGCCGCCGTAAACCGTGCGGCCCGAGTCAGTCAGCTTAACCTCAAGATTCGCCTTGTCCTTCGGCTGATTTCCAGAGTCGCGCACGTAGTAGTAGTCGTACAGCGAAACCTTGTTGTAGTTACGCTGGATCAGGCGCCCTGACGGTGTGTAGTAGTGATACGTCGTCAAAGCAAGGCCCGTATTCTCCGTGATCTGAAACACCGTCTGCACCAGGCCCTTGCCGAAGGTTGTCTCACCGACAATCAAGGCGCGGTCATGGTCCTGCAGCGCACCAGAGACAATCTCAGCAGCTGAGGCCGTGTTCCGGTTCACCAGTACCACAATCGGATATTTCGTATCGGAGCCATGCGCCGCGCGATACACCTGGTCCGGGAAGGCGCGTCCACGCTGCGAGACCACAATCTGGCCCTTTTGCAGGAACTTGTCCGACATGTTGACAGCCTCATTCAGCAGGCCGCCCGGATTGCCCCGGAGATCGATGACCAGGCCATTGAGATCGCCAAACTTCTCCAGCGCATCCCCAACCTCGCGGCTGGTCGTCTCCATGAAATTCGTGACATGAAGATAGCCGACGCCGGGACGGATCATGAACGCGAGATCGACCGAAGGCCGTGAAACCTCGTCGCGGACAAGGTCGAAGACCAGCGGCTTCGCCGAGCCTTCGCGGCTCATCGTTACCGAAACATGCGTGTTACGCGGTCCTTTCAGCAGGGAAGCGACGGCGGCGGAGTCCATGCCTTCCGTGCTCTTGCCGTCGATCGACAGAATGACGTCGCCGGGGCGAATGCCAGCCTTATACGAGGGCGTTCCCTCAAAGGGCGCTACCACGACGATCTTCAAGCCGCCCTTGGCCGTAGGATCGGGCTGCGGCTGGATCGTCATGCCCACGCCGTAGTACTTGCCATGCTGGTCCTCGCGCATCTGGGCGAAGGCCTTCGGATCGTAGAAGTTCGAGTGCGGGTCCAGGACATGCAACATGCCCGGGATCGCCCCATCGTAGATGGCCTTATCGGTCTTATCGGTGGTCAGCTTCTCCGCATAGTTTTGCTCAACCAGCGAGTAGACACCCGTGAACGAGTGCAGACTGTCCCGCAGCGTCGATTCGTCAGTTGCGGACTGGGCCGCCACGCGCTGGTTGATCAACGAGCCAGCTACTGCGCAGGTGGCAAGGAAGACGGTGACGGAGAAAAGGGCGCGGCGGGTGCGTGGGGCCATTAGTGGAATAACCTCGAAAAAGCAAAGCGTCGCGCAAAATTGACGCGGGACGGTTCATCCTCTGGATGCGTCCTACTTTGGACGGAGTATAGCACCGTCAGGTGAGCAAGGTCGCGCTCGAATAAGGGATTCGCCTCTTGGGTCCGGGGCGGTTAGAATGATGTACGGATATCGTCTTCGTGCTGTAGGAGTCAAATCAGTACAGGCGTACCGGGCGATAAAGTTCCTGAATTGCGGATGTTGACGAAGATACGAGTGACGATGACCCTAAGAATTTCGCAATTTGCGGCGGTGTGCGGGCTCAGCCTGTTGGCACTGCCCGGTGTGGTGCAAGCACAGGCGCCGCGGTACCAGAGCCCTATCGGCCTTCCCGCCACGCCCCAGCAGCAGTTGTCGCTGCCTTCGCCGCAGGCGATCTCGCCCAACGGCAGCGTCGTCGAAGACGTGATCGTTCGCGTCAACGATCAGATCATTAACCGCAGCGATCTCGAGCGCAGCGTACAGCAGATGGCGGCGGAGAACCAGCAGAACAACGCCAGCCCAGCTGAGATTGCCGAGCGCCAGAAGAATCTGCTGCGCGACATGATCGACCAGCAGCTTCTCCTTTCACGCGCCAAGGAACTCGGCATGAACGCCGACGCCGAGGTCATCCGTCGCCTCGACGAGATCCGCAAACAGAACCATCTCGACACCATGGATGACCTCGAAAAGGCCGCACGCCAGCAGGGCGTCTCGTATGAGGACTTCAAGGCCAACATCCGCAACAGCATCCTCACCCAGCAGGTCGTCCGCGACGAAGTGGGACGCCGTCTGCAGATGACACAGGCCCAGGAGCAGGCCTACTACGAGGCCCACAAGCAGGATTTTGCCCAGCCCGAGCAGGTCCGCCTCAGCGAAATTCTCGTCCCCCTGCCCGCCGAAGCTAACGATGCAGCGATTGCGCAGGCGCAGGCCAAGGCCAGCGACATCGAGGCGAAGCTGAAAGGCGGCGCCAAGTTCAACGACCTCGCCGAAGCCTACTCTGGCGGCCCCACCGCGTCTCAAGGCGGTGATCTCGGCCTCTTCAAGCGTGGCGCTCTTGCCAAGGTTCTCGAAGACCAGACCTTCGACCTCAAGGCCGGCGAATCGACCGCTCCCATCCGCACCCGCCAGGGCTTCGTCATCCTCAAGGTAACCGAGCATCAGGCTGCCGGCGTCCCTCCAATGAAGGACGTGGAGAATGAAATCCAGAATGCGATGTACATGGAGCAGATGCAGCCCGCTCTCCGCGCCTATCTCACAAAGCTGCGCGAAGATGCCTACATCGATATCGCACAGGGTTTTGTAGACTCCGGCGCCAGCGCGAAACAGACCAAGCCCGTATTCACGGCCTATGCTGCTCCCGTTTCGAAGAAACAGAAAAAGGCAGCTCAGGAAAAGAAGCGCTTCGACCGCGGTGGACGCTTCTCCGCAGCGAAGACAGCTCCTGCACCTGCGGCGACGCCAGTTGCCACAACCGCGACCGCTGCAGGGGCAACCACAACGACCACCGCTACTGCGACGACGGCCAAGGCATCCAATCCAGCCAAGCCGAAGAAGATCAAGCGCGAGAAGGTCCGTTACGGCCAGGCTCCCCGCAACGCCCTCCCGGCAGGCCCGCAAGAGGCTGCTGGTGTTGGCGCTGATACCGGCGAAGGAGCCGCTCCTGCTCCAGGCGCAGCCATGACCATGACTCCGCAGAACACGACCCAGATTGCTACTGCTTCGGATGACAACCCTCTGACGCCGAAAGCTCCTGTGGCGGCGAAGACTCGCTACAGCGCCCGGGCCAAGACCGAAAAGGCCGACAAGGCAGCCGCCCAGGCCACCAAGGCCAAGGAAAAGGCTGCTCTCACGCCTGCTCCAATGTCCACCGATGAAAAGGCCACAACACAAACCCAGGCTGCTCCGCTCGGCCTCAATGGCGATACCGCAAAGAAGAAAAAGAAGACCAAGGTTGCGGGCGCTCCTAAAGAACGGCTGCAGGACAAGGAAAAGCAGGCGCCAGTAGAAGCGCCCGCTCCCGAGCCGACCGTCAATCCCGCTCTAGGCCCCGCTCCCGGAGAACCTACACCGCCGCCAGCACCACAACCAGCCCCCGCGGCGACAACACCGAAAAACTAATTGCGCCAAAGATAGCCAACAACGCGAGGGCCCAGGCTCTCGCGTTGTCGTCTCTAGCCATCGAGAAACCAAGGTATCCTGAAACCAATGAAAGACTTTTTTATCGTAGACGCGGCGAAGTTCGAAAACGCCATCGTCACCTCATACTTCGTCCTCTCGTCGTTTCAGGTTCGCGAAAAGAAGCAGGGCGGCCAGTTCCTTGCCATGACCCTCACCGACAAGACCGGCTCCTTTGAAGCCCGCATGTGGGACGACATTGCCGATGCCATGGCCACCTGCACCGAAGGCTGCTACGTCAAAGTCCAGGGCCAGGTCACCAAATATCAGGGAAAATTCCAAATCACGCTCCAGAAGCTCCGCCACGCAGCCGAGTCCGAAATCGACCCCACCGACTACCTCCCTGTCACCCGCTTCGATATCGAAGAGATGTGGACCGAACTCCGCGGGTACGTCTCCGGCTTCACCAATGACGATCTCAAACGCCTCGTCTTCAGCTTCCTCGACGACCCCGAGATCGGCCCCGCCTACAAGTCCGCCCCCGCGGCCAAGCGCCTCCACCACGCCTGGATCGGCGGCCTCCTCGAGCACGTCCTCACTCTCGTCCGCGTCTGCCGCGCCAACGTGCCGTTCTATCCCGAGGTCGACCCCGACCTCCTCATCACCGGCGCCATCCTCCACGACATCGGCAAAATCCGCGAGCTCTCCTGGAAGTCCAGCTTCAACTACAGCCTCGAAGGCCAGATGATCGGCCACATCAGCATCGCCCAGGGCATGCTCCGCGAAAAAGTCCAGACCCTCGCCCCATTCCCCGACAAGCTCCGCGTCCTCGTCGAGCACATGATCCTCTCCCACCACGGCAAGTACGAGTTCGGCTCCCCCAAGCTCCCCATGACCCCCGAAGCCATCCTCCTCAGCGCCCTCGACGATCTCGAAGCCAAGATGCAAACCCTCCGCAGCGAATTCGCCTCAGCCTCCGCCTCGGGCAAAGACCCCGACGAAATGACCGACTGGGTACGCAGCATGGAGCGCCCTCTCCTCGACTCCAAAGCCTTCCTCAAAGACGACGAAAGCTAAGCTTTTTTTGAAGTCGTCATCCTGAACGCAGTGAAGGATCCCTGTATTTCGTCTTTGCCTTTGCCTTTGCCTGTTCTTAAATCCTTCCCTGAACCGACCCTCCCAAAACCCCGATTGCTATACTCCTCCCTGCGAATTTAAGCAGCCTGTACAAGCCGCTAACGCCGGAGGAACACTACCCAAATGCGTTTCAATCTCCACGCAGTGTTGCCTGTTTTACTTGCCGCATCCCTCAGCCAAGCCCAGTCACCAAGCTGGATGCCCGATCCCACCCAGCAACAGACCTACACCTGCACCGCTCCTCCAGCCGCGAGTCCACCGGCGCCCACTCCGACTTCCGTACCGTAACCCCCGGCCAAACCCTCACCCTCCTCGAAGCCGACGGCCCCGGCATGATCTCCCACATGTGGTTCACCATCAACGATTCAGAGCCATACCACCTCAAGCGCATCGTTCTCCGCATCTACTGGGACGGTGAAGACTCACCCAGCGTCGAAACTCCCATCGGCGATTTCTTCGGCCTCGGCAATGGACTCTACTACGGCTGGCAGTCGCCAGTTCTGGACGTAGGCAACGACCACTCCATGAACTCCTGGTTCCCCATGCCCTACGCCAAGCACGCCCGCGTCACCATCACCAACGAGGGCAAACAGACACTGCAAAATCTCTACTGGAACATCGACTACCGACAGGACTCACATCCACTCCCACCCGGAACCCTCTACTTCCACGCAAACTATCGTCAGGCCTACCCCAATCACGGCTGGGCAAAAGACTGGTACGCCAACGGCGATCCACAAATAAACTACCGCCGTAACCTCGACGGCAAAGACAACTACGAGTGGTTCGAAGCCAAAGGCCACGGACAGTTCATCGGCGTCACCATGTCCGTCCTGCAAAATCAGGATGGCTGGTGGGGCGAAGGCAACGACATGCTCTTTATCGACGACGCAACCACGCCCACGCTAGTAGGCACAGGCTCCGAAGACTACTTCCTTGGCGCATGGGACTTCGGTGCTCCCGCTCAATTCCCATTGCACGGTTCTCCGGTCGTCGGGCAAGAGGTCGCCGGCTCACGCTCCAGCGTCTACCGCTTCCATCTCGACTCTCCCATCCCTTTCAAAAAATCCATGCGCGCCGGCATCGAGCACGGCCACGCCAACGCCCGCTCCGACAACTACTCCTCTGTCGCCTACTGGTATCAGTCTGAGCCACACTCACCCTTTCCCTCACTCCCCGAGATGAGCGAGCGCATCCCAACCCTTCAATTCGTAGGCGGCCCCGGCAACTCCAAAGAGCCTTACGTCCCCGGCACACCCCAACCAAGGTAGCGACCACGATACAGATGATGAATGTGCCTACTTCTACCATCCGTGAGAGCGCACGGCTTTAGCGATTCAACTGCCGCTGCTCCAGAAATCAGTGAGCACGTGCGCGCATTCCTCAAGCAACGCCTGCGCGGCAGAATCGAACGCATTTAGATGTTCGCTTTCCACATCAATCGTACCCATCACACGGTCGCCAGCAACGTCCAGAACAGGGACAATGATCTCTGCTCGTGTGCTATCGAGGGCCGCCAGGTAGCTTGGGTCGCTTGTTACGTCACCCACATTGACGGTTCTTCGTTCAGCGATTGCTTTTGAAGTGAGTCCCTTCGTAATGGGGAAAGTGGGATGGGCCGGCGCATTCGGTCCACTCCATGCAATGTTCGACACCAGGCCCGACTGGACATCCACGTCATAAATCCCCACCCAGCGATAAGCTCCGTCATCTCGAATCGTTGCCGCGATACGTGCGGCTTTTGCTGTTCGATCCACACTCTGTGCAAGAATGCTCTTCAACTTGTTCGGAAGTTTGCTGTCTGGCATCTCGCCAAGCCTCCGGATGAGTCAAGTACATTGTCACGAAACCAAACAGAGCGCGACCAATGGCACCAAATTGAGCAAAAGTATACCGATCTTGTAAACAGCAAGGCCCGCGTAATGAATAGCGTCAAAGGTCTCAACCGAGAGCCTAAACCAACGGCTATGCAGTCGAAACATCCAGTCATGGGCAAAGACAAAGACGCCGGCCCAGATCAATAGAACCAGGTAGTTGAGGCCAACACACCAGAGAAGAACGTGCTTGATCTCATTCGCCGTCACAACACCCCCAATTTTCAAGCGCAAGAAAAAATACGGATGGAAGACGTCAGCATGATCTGACCCCAATTCTATCCTCCGAATTTCAATCAACTCACGACCAACCTCTTGCCTTCCACCCTAATAAACCCGCACAGGCATTAGAATTAATCCTGACCATGTTACGTTTTTCGACTGCAGGAGAGAGCCACGGCGAAAGTCTCATCGCCCTCGTCAGTGGAATGCCGGCCGGGGTGCCGATCGATCAGGAGTTTATCAACCGTGAGCTGTGGCGCCGCCAGAAGGGCTACGGCCGCGGCGGCCGCATGCGCATCGAAAAGGACACCGCACACATCCTCAGCGGAGTCCGCCACGGCAAAACCATTGGCTCACCCATCGCCATGTCGCTGGCCAACAACGACTGGAAGAACTGGACCGAAATCCTCCCCGTCGAAGAAGGCGACCCAACCAAGCACAAGGCCGTAGCCTCGCCCCGTCCCGGTCACGCCGACCTGGCAGGCTCCCTCAAGTACGACTTCCCCGACGCCCGCTACGTCCTCGAGCGCGCCAGCGCCCGCGAGAGCGCCGCCCGCGTAGCCTCCGGAGCCGTCGCCAAGCTCCTCCTCCGTTCCCTCGGCATCGAGGTCGCCAGCCACGTCATCCGCGTAGGCAAGGCCGAGCTCAAGCGCCCAGCAACCTTCCCCGAGATCGCCGCCCTTGCCCTCAAAGAAGAGGTCCTCCTCAACTGCGTCGATCCCGAAAGCGAAGCCGCCATGAAGGCCGAAGTCGACGCCGTCCTCCGCACTGGCGACACCATCGGCGGCGTCTTCGAGGTCATCGTCCACGGCCTCCCTCCCGGCGTAGGCACCCACGCCAACTGGGACGAGCGCCTCGACGGCCTCCTCGCGCAAGCCGTCATGAGCCTGCAGGCCGTCAAGGCCGTCGAGATCGGTCGCGGAGTCACCGCCGCCGAATCCCTAGGCTCCGCCGTCCACGACGCCATCGGCTACGAGGGCTCCGACGAAGCCTTCACCAAATTCTCCCGCGAACAAAATAACGCCGGAGGCATCGAAGGCGGCATCTCAAATGGAGAAGACGTAGTCGTACGCGGCTACCTCAAACCCATCTCGACGCTTCGCCGCCCCCTCGGCAGCGTCAGCTTCGAGACCCGCGAGCCCGTCAAGGCAGCCTACGAACGCAGCGATGTCTGTGTCGTCCCCGCCGCCGGAGTCGCGGCAGAGTCCATGGTCGCACTGGCAGTAGCGCGGCTGGTTGTAGAAAAATTCGGTGGTGACTCGTTGCGTGAGATGCAGCGAAACTTCAACGGCTATTGCGAGCAGATTCGAGCGTATTAATTGGCAAAGACAGCAAACAAAATACACGAAGTCATCAAGTGGCCTGATCCCGTCCTCGCCAAGCCCGGCGCGCCCGTCACGGTCTTCGACGCAAATCTCAAAAAGCTCGTCGAAGAGATGTTCGAGTCCATGTACGCCGCGCAGGGGATCGGCCTGGCCGCCCCGCAGATCAGCATCTCGCAACGCCTCACCGTAATCGACGTCAGCTTCAAAAAGAATCCCGAAGAAAAACTAGTCCTCATCAATCCCGAGATCATCGACCGCCATGGTAGCCAGCTCGAAGAAGAAGGCTGCCTGAGCCTCCCCGAGATCCGCGAAAAGGTGAAGCGCGCCGCATGGGTCAAAGTCCGCGCCCAGGACGTCAACGGCGACTGGTTCGAAGCCGAAGGCGAAGAACTCCTGGCCCGCGCCATGCAACACGAGATCGACCACCTCGACGGTATCCTCTTCATCGACCGCCTGAGCCGCCTCAAACGCGACCTAGTCATCCGCAAAATCAAAAAGCTCCAAAAGCAAGGCGAGTGGTAGAGACAAAAGACGAATCGTCGAGGCCATATGAAAGACAAGACGTTTTACCACTGATTGTTCCTTGATTTTTTTAGTTCCCTTGAGCAAAGAATGGAATTCTGGGCATTAGACAGCAGAAAAGCCAACTACTTGAACTGGCCAGCCATACGATACCATCCGTGCTCAGCAATAAGGAACAATAGGAAACCACCACCGAGCGAACACAGTACCGATCCTAATAACGATATTGAAATCTGCAGTAGTCCTCTATAAGCCCAAAGGCCGCGCAAGATCAACCAGACAATCGGAATTTGAACCAACCAGAAACTAAACCAAAGGTCATTTCTCGCTGTGTTCATCCGCATGTACTGTTCGTGCGGCAACGGGCTTTCGCTGAGCAAGACAGTAGACGCCATATAGAGTGCGACTAGTCCTGACGCGATGAGTACCAATACCAGAAGCACGATCCGTGTCCGTATCCGTGTCATCACATCTTTGATGGTAATCCCAAAAACATCAGAATGACATTACGCCGATCTGCGCACGGGTTTAGAGGATGCAGACCAGCGGACTCTAAGGTTCCGATCTGAAATAAAGCCCTCTACTCAGAACTGATCAGGCGTACCCACGTGCATCACCGGTCTTGCATTCACGCATCGGGAATTACTATAAGACTGAGCCAGATCATTCGATGAAACTAGTCTTCTGCGGAACCCCACAATTCGCCGTCCCCACACTAGAAGCCGTCATTGCCGCCGGCCACGAAGTAGCCCTCGTCCTCACCCAACCCGACCGCGCCGCTGGCCGAGGCATGGAACTCCAAATCTCTCCCGTCAAAAAGACAGCCCTCGAACACAACATCCCCGTCCTCCAACCCGAGAAGATCAAGCACAACCTCGAACTCCGCCAGCAACTCGAAGACATCCGCCCCGAAGCCATCCTCGTCGTAGCCTACGGCCGCATCATCCCCCAGTGGATGCTCGACCTCCCGCCGCACGGCAACATCAACCTCCACGGCTCGCTCCTGCCCAAATACCGCGGAGCCGCCCCCATCCAATGGGCCGTAGCCAACGGTGAAGTCATCACCGGCGTCACCACCATGCGCCTCGACGCCGGCCTCGATACCGGCGACATGCTCCTCGCACAGGTATGCCCCATCGGCCTCGAAGAGACCGCCGTGGACGTCTACGAGTGCCTCGCCGACGTAGGCGCCAAACTCATGGTCCGCACCCTCCACGAGCTAGCCAAAGGCACCCTCTACCCCCAGCCGCAAGACCACTCCCTCGCCACACTCGCCCCCATCCTCACCCGCGAAGACGGCCTCATGGACTTCACCCGCACCGCCACCCAGCTCTACGACCGCTGGCGCGGCTTCCAGCCCTGGCCCGGAGCCCACACCACCCTCCGCAGCAAAAAACTCATCGCCCACAAGCTCCACGTCACCAACGAAACCTTCCACGGCCAACCCGGCGAGCTCATCATCCGCGGCAACCTCATGCTCGTCCGTTGCGCCAACTCCAGCGTCCTGGCCTTCGACGAAGTCCAGCTCGAAGGCAAACGCCGCATGACCGCCGCCGACTTCCTCCACGGCTATCAACTCAAAAGCGGCGAACGTCTCGGCGTCTGAATCCCTGACGACACGCTGGAACGCAGCAATAATTTGACTAAAAAAAGACAAAATCCTGACCTGTTTTGAATCACAGCGTTGATGCGAGAGGACTATCGTTTCATTGCTGCTGAGAGTGAGAAAGATGGGCCCGCTTCGTTCACTCGAGGCAGTAAATCCTCGCTCTCAGGAGAAATGACATGCGAACCCACGAATCTCTCGCCCGTGAGATTGATTCACCGATGCGTCTTCGAGGAACCATTACTGGCTGGCGCAGATCCGTCACAGCCGTTACGCTTCTGGCTTGTGCGACGGGAATCTGCCTGGCACAACACCACGACAATGACGTTGATGCATTTCTGCCGAGCCCTGTAAGAACTGTCTCGACGGTACCCGGTAACGGAGACGTCAATCCATACGGCGTTGCATTCATCGAGCGCGATTTCCAGACAGGGTCCGGCCCATTGAAGCCAGGCGACATTCTAGTGTCGAATTTCAACAACAGTAAGAATCTCCAGGGCACCGGAACGACCATCGTCCGAATCTCAAAAAAAAGCTCACCGACGGTGTTCTTCCAGGGAACAGGACACCTGGGTCTTTCCACGGCGCTGGGAACGCTGCAGCGTGGATTCGTGGTTGTCGGCAACGCTCCAACAACCGATGGCTCCGCCGCGACCGCCCAACCCGGGTCCTTGCTGGTCATCAACAATCAGGGCAAGTTGATCCATACGATCACCGATCCAGCCATACAGTATCCATGGGACATGGCACTCGTTGACGGCGGAGACTCTGCTATTGCGTTTGTCTCCAACGCACTCAACGGAACCGTCATTCGGATGGAATTCAAAGTAAGCTCTACCGGGCTTACCCTGCTCAGTACAAAGACAAAGACGATTGCATCGGGATACATCCATCGCGGTGATCCCGTGACGTTGTTCGTCGCGCCTACGGGCTTGGTCTACGACGCCTCGCACGACGTGTTGTACGTCGCCTCAACCGGAGACAACGCCGTCTACGCAATCTGGGATGCAGCCAGCCGCAACACCGATGCAGGAATAGGTTCCATCATCTATCAGGACAACAAGCACCTCCACGGTGCCCTCGGGCTGGCAGCCGCGCCGAACGGCCACCTGCTCGTCACCAACAACGATGGCATCAATCCCGATCCCAATCAGCCCAGCGAAATCGTCGAGTTCACAAAAGAAGGAAGATTTGTGAAACAGCTTTCGGTTGATCCAGCCCAGGGAGGAGCCTTCGGTCTCGCCGTGGACACCAGAGAAGATACATCTGTCCTGGCGGCCGTCAACGACAACACAGCGACACTCATCATCTGGACGTTGAACGTGAATGAAGATCGGTTCTGAAAAGAGGGCTGCCTTACACCCAGAAGTGGAATCAGAACGTCCACCTCTGGGTGCATGGTCGTACACAACCGCCGAGCCTTTTAGCTACTGAGGCTTCGCGTCTTCAACCTTCTGCTTCTGTTGGTGAGCCTTGTCCTCTGCAGTCATCTTCGACTCACGAGTGCGGTCCTTGGTCTTGCTCTTTGCCTCAGCATTCGGGTCAACGACCTTCTGGACACCCTCTTTGCTGCGGTCATAAGCCTTTACCGAGGTCTCCTTCGTCTTGTCCGACGCGACCGTAGTCCCTTCCTTGGTCTTGTCGTAAGCCTTCGTGGTTCCGCTCTTGGTGCCGGCAGCGGCCTTCTTGGTTGTCTTCGTGACGGCGTGGCCCGTGTCTTTGGCCGCGTCTTTGGTCTCGGTCCCGGCGTTCTTCACGTCTTGCCCAGCAGTCTGAGCCGACAGATTCACTGGCAGCAGCATGGCCAGACCCAAAGCGAACGGTGATGCGAGCGAGAATGCAATTCGAAAGTTTTTCATAGTTAATTAGTGGTCGGAATCGGCGAAATGGTTGTTCAGATCCCCGAGCGTCCATGCTGCGACAGATCTTTTATCAACCCAGCATGAGACAACCCAACCGAAACGAGGACGATCGTATTCAGAGCTCAATGAGTGCATTCCCTTTTGGCAACAGTTGAGAATTGCTTCCGGATTGGCCATCAAGAGGTGCCCTATTCAATCAGCGTTACATAGAAGGCGTTGTTTCCAGAACGAAGGTCTTTTCCGAAGGAAAACGCAACGATGCTTCCGAATATGCGCAGTTTGGTTTGCGCTCCAACGTCCCAAAGCAACTTACGTGAACCGAGCGCCGTAGAGGAACCGGTAATCTTGCCAATATCAAGAAACGGTCCAACTTTCAGGGTCACCAATCCATTTCCATACACGTTTTTGTCAGTTTCCCATGAGGTGAGAAAGTAGTTGCTCCCCAGGGGAGCACTGCCTTTGCGTCCGTCGCGCGTGCCAATGTGTGCGCGCATCGGCAGATCGTTATCCCGCTCAAGCCCCAGCATAAAGAGCTCGTCGAAGGGCGCTGGCCCGATGATCTTTCCGATGCGAACTCTTTGCCGCGTTTCATAGTCATCGCCCTCGGCTTGAGGAAACCAATGCCAACCGAGCGAACCCGCCAATTTCTCGAATGTTTCCTGCTGGTGTGACCACAATCGTGCCGCCTGAGACGATGCTTCTGCGTCCACAACGAATCGACGTTCAGGCACGCGCCATAGTGTGCCTGTCAGTTGCGCTTTTTGCTTGAGTTGGAAGCCCTCGGCCAGCATATCGGGCGTGAGAATCGTTCCAGGCACGACGCTACGAAAGTCACGGTGAGAGGCTTCCACGCCGGCCGACCAGCGCAACCGCCCGCTTGCATGTGAGGCAAGATCAAAAGCCATTGCTTCGCGACGCATGTTTAGACTGGCGAGCGTTGGCGCAGGGCCCGTAAACGAATTCCTCAGTGCCCAGTTCTCGTTTCTAAAATCTGTACCAACGTTGTAGCGGTATTTGGCACTGCGCTCGAAGGGGCCGGAGAACTGCGCGAAGATGCGTCGTTTCTCCGGGTCCCAACGGAATAGAGACTCGAAATTGATAGCTTCATGATGCAGGTTATAAAACCTTGGTTCGACGCTCTGAAATGGAAGTCCGCGAAGAAGCTGGAACATGCCCTCCCATTTCGTGTCGCCGAATCCATTGCGTTCCTGACTGCGGAGCACAAAGTCGAACTTGTCATCGCCGCGTGCGCGGAGATCGAATTTGTACTGCGGGAAGATTCCTAAACCACGGATGCGCGCGTCCGTATCCAGAAACTGCGGTAGAGGAAGGGTGCTGGCAGGCGAAACCGCAAATGCGCGGTCAAGCAATATGGACGAAACGCGAGGCACCGGGTCCTCACGCAATTCCGCAACCATGGGCTTCCCCGCGCGATTCCAATACTTCAACGATGCTTCAAGATTCCCCTGAAGGAAATAGACGGTTCCCAAAAAATCATTTGCATAAGTGTCGTCAGGCGCGAGCTTGATCGCCTGCTGCAAGCGATCGGCGGCTTGAGAATAATGCTTTTGCCTGAAGGCTAGTCCTGCCAGTTCGATTGGGAATCTTGGGTCAGCTGGAGCCAGTCGAAAGCCTGTCTGAAACGCGCTTTCCGCCTCTGACCAGCGCTCGAGTCGCGCCAGTGCAGTCCCGTAGTAAAAATCCATGTCGGCTGAACGCGACTGCATTGGCTCCAACCGACGAGCGATCTCTTCCCACTGTTGACCGGCTGCAATTTTTTGGATCTCTTGTGCTGAAAGGGGTTCAACCGGACCAGTCTCAGCGGTGAGGCTCAGACAACTGCAGAGGAGAACAATCACCACGCGGAAATTCAGCATCGTCCGAGAGTGTTTAATCTGACCTCGGCGGTCTGCTGCTTTACGCCTCGCATGGAAGACCATAGAGGTGCCCCGTGGATCAGCAAACTGCGTCAGTGCGAGCTCACCTCGGGAACTGCGAGCAGAGTCCAGTTTCCGGTTGCTTTCCATTCCTGTTCGAATCTGGATTTGTCCTCTTTGAGGAGTTTGCGCTGTGCGGGGTCGTTGAGCAGCACGAGTTTGTGCTCCTCGTCCAGTCCTGCGACCACTACATAATGGAGTTCGCGACTTGAACCCGGCTTCAGCGCCGCGATCAATGGTCGCCCTTTTCCAAGCTGTTGCTTCAGGAACGTCCATTCTCCTGAAAATTCGAACGTGCGATATCCATTTTGCTGAAAGTAGCGCTCCATGTCAGAGGCATAGATTTCATGGGTCGTGTCTCCGCGCAGTGCGTGCAGGATTTGGACGGAGTCTGCAAAGGTACTCACCGGCCGGCCCAGTTGCTGCTGCCAGTACTGCATGACCATGGCGATGCTGGCGGCCCCGCAGCCGTTCTTCTCCTGCTTCACAAACGGAATGTCAAGCCATATGCCCCCGGGCTCGGCGGCGAGCAGAACGCCACGCAGCAACAGCATCAGAACAGCGGCTCTGAAGATGCTGCGTGGCATTCGGGGTTCCTAGTGCACTGCGACGATGACAAGGAGGAGTGCGGCGATACATACCAGGACAATCAACCAATCGTGGTCGTCCATCCTTCCGGCAGCGAAGTCGGTCTGCGCCTTGTTCGCACGGGACGCAAGTTGCGCGAGTTCGTCATCACTTAGGCCGGCAACGGCCTTCTTAACCTGCTCCGGGTTTTGATGAGCTGACTCCAATGCCTGCTGCGCTTTCTCAGAGGAGAAGAATTGATTCAAGGTGTCCAGGTTCTGCTGTCTTTTCTGCGAGGCATCCACCACTGCCTTTTGTAGTTCAGTGGGACTTACCAGGTGTTCGGAAGACTGTGCGACGAGGCCTTGTGGAATGGCAAAGATCGTAACAAGGGCGGTTGTCATCAGGGCTCTTACAAACTGCCTTGAATCGGTGTGCATTATTTTGAGACCCTCCAGGGGAGTTTGGGTTAACTCAGTGCCCAGTATACATTTGCCAAACCGTTGAACCTCTCATACGAAAGGGCTATTCCAAAGCAAGGGAAAGCCTATCCAAAATAGGCGCGAGCAAATATTGAGCTTTAGCGCATTTCACATGGATTCGACGTGCATGCAAATTCCTGGCCGGCACTCCATATCGAAGATCCTTTCCGCATGGTCGGTAAATCGGAAATTGCCATCCTTCTTTCTCGATTGTTGGTAAATCGCTAAGTCACTCACCGACTGACGTGGGCGCCTCAGTATTGCAGTGGATCAAGGACAACTCGGTAGTTAGCCTGTCGTAGGCCTGTAGGATCCACCCCATTCTCTATTCGAGGCTTCACGCCAAACACCTGCCACCTAAAGTATCCTTAGGTCGGAGAAGAAATCCGTCTTGCTCAAACCGCCGTCCAATCCAGCCGCAAAGTCCGTGCGCAAGCGCCCCGCTTCTGCAGGCCCGACGGCGTCCATTGAAACCTCACTCAAAAAGATCACCCCCGCCCGCCTCGCCGCCTTCGAAATCCTCACCCTCATCGGTCAGAACAAAGGCCACAGCGACGAGCTCCTGCACTCCGACCGCGTCGACGCGCTCTCCCCCGAGGACCGCAACCTCACCACCGCCCTCGTCATGGGCGTCCTCCGCTGGCAGATCGCTCTCGATGCCCGCATCCGCACCCTCCTCCAGCGCCCCGACCAACGTCTCGCCGACCCCGTCGCCATCGCCCTCCGCCTCGGAGCCTTCCAGCTCCTACATCTCGACCGCATCCCCGCCCACGCCGCCCTCAGCGAGAGCGTCGAACTCTGCCGTGCCGCAGGCGAACCCCACGCCACCGGCATGGTCAACGCCATCCTGCGAAAAATAGCCGCCGCCCAGAAACCCGGCACACGCATCCACGAGTCCGTTGCGGCCTTCGCCGAGCGCCTCGCCCACCCTCGCTGGCTCGTCGAGCGCTGGGCCAACACCTACGGCCGCGAGGCCGCGCTGAAGATCTGCGAAGCCGACCAGCAGGAGCCAGCAGAAGGTGCGATGTTCCGCGACAGCAGCTCCGACCTCGCCCAAAACCTCCCAAACATGGACGACGGCTCCCGCCTCGTAGCCGAGCTCACCGCCGCCGCCAAACCCGATGCACAAAAGGTCTGGGACTGCTGCGCCGCCCCCGGTGGAAAGACCCTCATCCTTGCCCACCGCCTCCCCGAAGCACATATCTTAGCGACAGACGTAAGCACAAAGCGCCTCGCCCGCCTCGAGGCAAGGCTCAGCCGCTACACCTATACCGGCAACGTCCAATGCGCCGTCGCCGATGCCTCAAACAACACCGGCGACGCTGCCGTTATCGACGACGGACGCTTCGACCTCATCCTCTGCGATGTCCCCTGCAGCGGCACCGGAACCCTCGCCCGCAACCCCGAGATCCGCCTCCGCCTCAAACCCGAAGAACTCACCCGCCAGGCCGAACGCCAGCGCGCCATCCTCACCGGCGCCCTCAAACACCTCGCCCCCGGAGGCCGTCTCGTCTACTCCACCTGCTCCCTCGAACCCGAAGAGTGCGAGCGCGTAGTAGAGGCTGTCACCGCCAACACAACCCTCCGCCACATCCCCATCGACCCTCTAATGGCCCACCTATCGAAATCGGTCCTGAACCCATCGATAGACTTAAGCTCGACCCTCCGCGAAGGCACCCTCCGAACCCTCCCTGGCGTCCACCCCTGCGACGGCTTCTACGCCGCAATCCTCGAACGACCCTAGACGACACCGTCGCTTGTCATTCCGCCGTTGCCTTTCTTGTCATCCCGTAGGGATCTGCTGTTGCCTTTGCTGTTGCCGTTGTCTTACGTCGTCATTCTGACCCTGAGCGAAGTCGAATGGGGAAAGAACCCTGGATTTGTCGTTCCGAGGGGGAGCGAAGCGACCCGACTACTGCTGAAAAATAAATCCCAAAAAACTGCAAAATTTCCAACGCCCAGAAAGCGTCTATCCGAAAACCATCTTTACCACGCAAAACACCACAACCAAACCACAAAAACACCACGCCGAACCACCAAAAATCCCAAAAACCCCTTATAAAACGAGCCTTCCCACCCAAATAAAAAACGGATTAATAACTCAAAGAAATTCGAACCGGATCACCCTTGGCAACCCGATGCCCAGCGATAGGAGTCTGCGCCACCACCACCCCGGCAGCAGTCGCCCCTGGAACCGTAGCCTCAGGAGCCGCAGGAGCAATCGAAGCCGCCCCCGGAACCTCTTCCGCACTAACAACATGCAGCCCTACTGCCGACGCCCGCGCCGCTGCTCCAGCCAGCGTAAGCCCCGTTAGCGAAGGCATCACAAACCCCTCACTCTGCTCATCTTCCTCAGTGCTCAAAAGCACGCTCACCCGCGGCCGATCCACCCCCACGGCATTCGCATTGGGCGTCTGCGCCAGCACCATCCCAGCCTCACCAGCCGCAGCCAAATGCGCCACGGTCCCCATGTCCAACGACAACCGTCGCACATTCACCGAAGCCGAGCGCTCACTCTGCCCAACCACATCGGGGATCGCAACCTGTTGAGCGCCAAGGCTTTCCGTCACTCGCACCGTCCACTCGCGACGCACCGTGGCCCCGGCCGCAGGCGACTGCGCCAGCACAGTCCCCGGAGTAACATCCGCAGAATAAAACCGGTTCTCCAGATTCAGCCGCAACCCCATCGAGCTGGCTTTCTTGCTTGCATCCGACAAGCTAAGTCCCGTCAAATTAGGGACTTTCACCTCACGCCCGTGAATCGCAAGTCGCATCGTAACGAACGCAGACACCAGCGCCACCGCTAGCATCGCCATCGCACCCAGCAAAACATTGAAAAAACGCTTCATCTTTACGCTAGGATACAGCCCTCAACGGCGATTGTCGGTTGCAGGTTCAGGATGAATCAACACGCGGCTAACCTCAGGAGCATCCAGCTTGAAATCATTCTCCAGCGCAGTAATAACGGCATGCACCTGCGCCATAGGCAGATCATCCGGCAACGTGCAGTGACAGCTCACTTGAAGACGCTCATGAATCTTCGAGACTAAGACCTCGTGAATATCCAGGATCTCAGGAAAGGCGCTCGCACAGCGGCGAAGCCGCACTTCGAGCTGCCGGTTTCGCTCCAGCGAGGCGGGCCGTTCGATCGTTGCGGGCTCGCTCTCGATATGCGTAACGATCGTGGTAATAGCAGGAATCTCCCGCCGCATTTCGGACTCGAGGCGCGTTGCCAGCGAATGTGCATCCCGCAGAGGCATCGTCTCATCCACTTCCAGATGCTGCTCAACGTGCAGCGCACCGTCGTACTCCTGCACACTAACGTCGTGAATCGTAAGGTTGGCGCGGGCGGCCACCGCACGAATACGATCATGAACATTTTCGGCGCCCGACGCGGTGGGAATGGAGTGCACAACGACATCGGCACTTGGCAGATGCCGCTGCACTGCGGCGGTCGCTTCCTTAGTAATCTGTTCCGAGCGTTGGAACGTCAGGTTGCGAGGCATACCCAAAGTGACATCGGCAAAATAGCTGGCCCCGGAACGACGCGTGCGAATTCGCTCTACAGAAAGCACGCCATCAATTGCAGCAAGCTCGCGAGTCAACTCGTGGGTTTGAGCCCGTACTTCGGCGGGCGAGGCATCGGTCAACGCGTCGATGGTGCGGCGAGCAAGCTTCCAGCTAACATGCAGGATAACGCCTGCAACGATGATCGCGGCGATGGGATCAGCCAGTGTAAGGGCGGGTATCTGCCAGTGCTCGCCGATAAAGGCAAAACTGAGGCCCGCAATAACAGCAGACGATGACCAAATGTCTGTAGAAAAATGGATCGCGTCAGCTTCGAGAGCTTCGCTGTTGTACTTGAGCGCAATGCGATGGAGATTACGGGAGCGCCCATAATCAACCGCAATAGAGAGCCCCATCACGACGAAGGGCCAGATCGATAGAGTCAAAGATACCCTTTCGTGAAAAAAAATACGACGAATCGCCTCGCTGAGAATCCACACGCAGGAGGCCACCATGAGAACGGTTTCGAAGAAGGCAGCAAGGCTTTCGACCTTGCCGTGGCCATAGTTATGATTGTCGTCCGCGGGCCGATCGGAGACACGCACAGAGAAAAACGTGATTGTTGCGGCGACGAGGTCAATGCTCGAGTGCGCACCCTCAGACAACATAGCGAGTGAGCCGGTGAGTACACCTGTCAGAATCTTAAGAGCCGTGATGACAAGCGCAGCGAAGACAGAAAAGAGCGCGGCCGATCGTTTAGCTGCGAGCTTTTGTGTGATGTCTTCGGGAGTAATGGTCTGCGTCATGAAAAATGTTCTAATGTGCTGTAAAAGTGAAGGACGGTGATCCGCTAAACTTTGAAGCCTCGATAGAGACCAGCGGTCCCGAAAGTGTAGCTTGTCCAGGTGCCGTTGGTGAAGCCCGCCTCTGCGATAAGTTGAAGCATTCTTGGCGGGCGTGGGAACCGCTCGACCGACGCCGGAAGGTAGCTGTAGGCGCGAGCGTTACCTGAAATGATGCCGCCTAACTTGGGCAGGATGGCCTTGAAATAGAGGTTGTAAAGCGCTCCGACCAATCCATCTGGCTGATTGCAGTCGAGGATTCCAATCTCTCCGCCGGGCCGCAGCACGCGATGTAATTCAGCCAACCCGTCTTCGTAGTTGGCGAGATTGCGAAATCCAAAGGCAGAGGTGACCAGATCAACAGAATTATCCGCCAGAGGAAGATGCAGAGCGTCGGCTTCGATTGGAATGATGTTGTGTGCGATGAACTTCTGCGCCCCACGTGAGAGCATCTGATGAGAGAAATCCACCGCGAGGATTGGTGCAGTCGCGGCTTTCTTAGGGCGATGCTTCAACAGTGCCAATGTCATATCGCCGGTGCCGCAGCATAGATCGAGCGCAACGGTCTCAGGCTTTTGCAGAACAGGGTGAAAGACTCGAGCTGCGCGGCTCCACCACCAGCGATCAAGGCCGACCGAGAGCAAATGATTCAACAGATCGTACCTCGGTGCGATCGTATCGAACATCTGTTGGACCGCAGTCGCCGCAGCACTTTCGTTTGTTACGCCAACGGGGCGAGCGCCGGTTGAAGACTGATGCTCGGGCTGGCTTTGCTGCGTCATAGAAGTCATGGCTTGCGTTTCTTCGCTGTTGGTGCGGATGTGGACTGCCGCATAAGCGCCAGCATTGATTCGGTTGCAACGAGTAGTTCCTTGTCGGACACATCGCGAACGATCTCGGTCGTGCCTATGCTTGTGGGCAGCACGAACGAGCGAACGCCGCTGCGTGTTTTCTTGTCGCTATAAGTCAGGGCAACGAGTTTCTCTGCAGAAGCCTTGAATGCCGGAAGAGGGCCATAGCGAAGGATGAGGTTAGTGATGCGCTCAGCCTGTTTTTCAGTGACGGTATTGCGTGCCCGCGCGACGTTCAGGGCCGCAATGCTGCCCCATGCTACGGCTTCTCCGTGCAGTAGCTGCTTGTAGTTTGTGGCCGCTTCAATTGCGTGGCCAATCGTATGACCAAAGTTGAGGATCATGCGCAGGCCTGACTCGCGCTCGTCCTTGCCGACGACATCGGCTTTGACACGAACAGATGCGGCGACTACGCGGGTTAAGGCAGCGACGTCGCCTTCAAGCACTGCATCCGCGTTCTGCTCGAGATAACGGAACAGACGCGCATCGTAGATGATTCCTGCTTTAATCGACTCCTGAAGTCCCGCTCGAAGCTGAGCCGGAGGCAGCGTGCCAAGCAGATCAGTATCGGCAAAGACAGCTTGAGGGTGATGGAAGCTGCCGATCAGATTTTTTCCTGCGACTAGATTTACGCCTGTTTTGCCGCCGATTGAGGAATCGACTTGAGCGAGAAGCGTTGTTGGAATTTGCACATAGCGAATACCGCGCATGTAGATGGCTGCAAGGAATCCTGTGACGTCTCCGATGACCCCGCCACCAAATGCGAGGAGAAGGCTGTCGCGGTCTGCGCCTGCGGAGGCTAGTTGTTGCGCCAGAGATTCGACACTATTGAGGCGTTTGTGCGCTTCGCCGCTGGGCAGAAAGAGCACCGTAGGCTGTTCTTTGAAAGAAGCTGATAGCTGCTTCGACCAAAGGCCCCATATCTCGGGCGATGTTACGACGAAGGGTCGAAAGGGCTTGTCTGGATTAAGTTTCTTTAGCCGCTGCGCAAGGGTTTTAAGGAGGCCGGAGCCGATTGTGATGTCGTAAGTGGCGGAGGGCGTCTTGAGGGCGATCGAAGGCACGATATGTCCATCGTATCGCAATGAAATGATTGGGGCTTCGGAGTAGCATCGAATGATGGGCAGTCAGACGGAACGAGTTGATTTTCTTGTAATTGGGGCAGGAATTGCTGGTTTGAGTGCGGCAATTCGGCTGGCTAACGTGGGAAGAGTGCTGGTTGTAACGAAGGAAGAATTGGCGGAATCGAACACCGCCTATGCGCAGGGTGGTATTGCCGTTGCGATGGAGGGGGATGGAGACATCGCCGAGCACCTGCAGGATACGGTGGCAGCAGGAGATGGACTCGTGAATCGGGAGGCGGCGGCCGTGCTCGTCGAGCAAGGGCCACTGCGGGTCGAAGAGCTGCTTCAGTGGGGTACGATCTTTGATCGCGAGGACGGAGAGCTGATGCGAACGCGTGAAGGCGCGCATAGCCGGTCACGGATACTGCACGCCAATGGAGATGCAACGGGCAAGGAGATCGCCGTATCGCTGTTACGGCACGCCCGAGCCATCAAGGCGATTGAATTGATGGAATGGGTCACGAGCGTGGATCTGATTCTGGAAGATGGACTCGTTACGGGTGCGACGTTGCTCGATGGAGAAGGTGGGCTACTCGTAGTGCAGGCTCGTGCCGTGCTGCTGGCCAGTGGTGGCGCTGGGCAGGTCTACAGCGACACAACCAATCCTACGGTCGCGACCGGCGACGGCATCGCTATGGCCTATCGTGCAGGCGCTGCCGTTAGTGACATGGAGTTTTATCAGTTTCATCCAACTGCGTTTGCCATGCCGGGTGCCCCCCGTTTTCTGATGAGTGAGGCGCTGCGTGGAGAGGGTGCTTATCTCATCAACGCTGCCGGTGAACGCTTCATGGAGCGATACCACCCGCTGCTCGAGCTGGCTCCACGCGATGTCGTGGCACTGGCGATCACGCGTGAAGGGATGGATGGGCCAGTCTATCTGGACATGCGTCATGTGAAGAAAGACCTGTCGGCCCGATTTCCCGGCATATCAAAATTTCTCGCGAAGTACCATCTGGAGTTGGGTAGAGATCTGATTCCAGTGCGTCCGGCCGCACACTACCTGATGGGTGGTGTGCAGACGGATATCGATGGCAGAACCACACTGCCGGGATTGTATGCGGCGGGCGAAGTGGCCTGCACTGGCGTCCACGGAGCAAATCGACTGGCCAGCAACTCACTGCTGGAGGGACTTGTATTCGGAGCACTTGCGGCCGAGGCGATGATTGCAGATGCTCCCGCTATGACCGATGGATCATTAGTAGTTCTCGATGCGATAGAGAGCGGAGCGACGAGCGAGGCGAACACGGAGAGATGGATTGCGGAGTTGCGCGATCTGATGTGGAAGGACGCAGGTTTGCTGCGGGACGCCAATGGACTGCGCGAAGCCCGGAGGCTGCTGAGCGTACTGGCCGCAACGATGCCTCGAGGGCTGTCCCGGCGAGCAGTGGAGGCGCGAAATCTCCATGTCGTGGCCAGTGTAATCGTCGCTTCAGCGCTGGGACGAGAGGAGAGCAGGGGAGCGCATTACCGAAACGACTTTCCACTGAAAGCCGCTGACGCGAAGCACTCGGTGATGGAACGTGGGAGCCTTTCCTACATTTCAGGATCGCAATCCGCTGATCAGGTCGTGACTAAACGAATGGAAGGATGACTGGAATGATCGTGCCGGCGATCAATACCGCCGTTACCAGGAGCCGGTTGCGAAGGTACTTGTAGGACATATACAGGCCCGTGATGGTAGACGTGAAGAGGCCTATCGACACGATGAGGAAAAATATCTTCAGTGGCAGCGTGTGTGGCTTCGGGGCAGTTGACGTTGGCTCGGCAGGAGCTGGAGAGCCGGACTGAGATTTGTCCGCGGAAACGGCGGGCTTTTCCGGTGGCTGTAACTTTCTGACTGGCACAACCGTCGTCTGTTTCTTATGCAGTTGACCGAGGGTAACGATCCAGGCAGGCGGTTTGTAAGAGCTTCCGCGAGTGGTTTCGTGCAGGCTGAATGTCTGCAACGCACCTGTAAAGGCAAAAAAGATCAGTGCAGGAGTAATGAAGACACCAAGGTACAGATGGGTCAATCGGGTGTATCTGAGGAAAGTATGGGAACGGGACATCGTCTCTCTTTTGTACACAAAGAAACGATGTACGACAAGTTTAGTCCTATATGCGGCGATACTAATAGATAAAGGCCTTTACGCGGTCTGCTCCTTTTTACGGGGCAAGAGCAAGGAAAGTGCAATGGTGATGCCAAGCATGATGACAATGATGGCGAGAGAGGTCAGAGGCCCAATTTCGAAAACATGTGCGGCCAACATCTTCAGCGCTGCGAAGGCCAGCACCGCAGACAATCCGTAGTGGAGAAATCGAAGTGTGGTGAGCATATGGGCAAGAAGGAAGTAGAGCGAACGAAGGCCTATGACGGCCATGATGTTCGATGTATAAGCCAGGAACGGATGTCGGGTGATTGAGAGAACAGCAGGAATCGAATCCAGCGCAAAGACCAGGTCCGTGATCTCAATGGCGATCAATGTAAGGAAGAGGACTGTCGCCATGCGGCGGCCCTCTTCGATGACGAAAAACTTGTCTTGCCGCATGCTGACTGGATGTATGCGGGAGAGCCATTTAAGCCAGCCTGGAGTTTCATCTTTTTTCGAAGGATCTTGCGGCAGAACGAGACGAATCGCGGCAATGAGGAGGATCGCGGCGAAGACGTAGCTGATCCATTCGAAGCGGGCGAGCAATTCAAGGCCGGCGGCGATGAAAGCTCCGCGCATGACGATGGCTCCGGCAACCCCCCAGAAGAGCACCTTGGGCTGTCTTTCCGGTGCTATGTCGAATAGGCGGAAGAGAAGAAGGAAGACGAAGAGGTTGTCGATCGAAAGAGCCTCTTCGATAGCGTAGCCAGCGAGGTATTGCGTGGCAGCCTCGCCTCCCAGCGTCCGGAGGATGAAGAGCGAAAAGGCAAGTGCAGCCGTGACCCACATGACGGTTGCGGCGATAGAGGTTGAGTGCGTCTTGGTAGGGCCTTGATGGCGAACGTAGAGGTACTCGACTACGAGCAGCAAGAGGATAAAGAGATGGAAGCCGATCCAGTGGCTGAGAGGGACGAAGCCATTCATAGCTACTCGAATGCTACACGTTAGCCGATGGCCAGCGCCGAGTCACACGCGGTCGATTAGTTTCTGGAAAGAACCATGGCATAAACGGTATAGACGACAATGACGATAAACACCCAGCCAATAGAGGAGAACAGAAGGCTGCGGGCGATCTCTCCGATAGGATGAGCCGCGAAGAAATCGTTCGCGGCGGTACGCTTTCTGAGCTGCGATGAAGCAGAGTGGTTCATTGAGCACCTCTGGCACAAGGTAGAGTGTGGATATCTTCACTGGTATCCCACGAATGAGACACAATGTGGCTAGTTTGGGTGATGCCAAGGTGATCAGGAGATGACGTCTCGTCGACCGTTCTGGTGACAGCCTTTTCGGTCTGGCGTAGTATGGGCGCCGTACTGTGATTGTTGCTACTCGAGTCTTTGGAGGATCGTATGAGGACAGCGATTCGTTGGATGGTGGTTGCCGCCGGACTTCTGGCAGCCCAGGTTGCCGTAGCGCAGGCGCCTGCAGGATCTACCGGTCAATGCAAGGACGGAACCTATACAACCGCTGCCAGTAAGCAGGGTGCTTGCCGTGGACACCAGGGTGTCAAGGAATGGTTTGCGGCGTCTTCAGCGGCTCCCGCTGCCAGTCCAGCCAAGTCGACAGCGCCTGCTCCTGCTGCTGCACCAGCCCCCGCTCAGTCAGCCGCCCCTGCTGCTGCGCCTGCTCCCGCTAAATCGTCGAGCCATGCCTCGACGTCTTCGATGGCGCAGGCTCCCGGTGGCGGCCCTGGTATGGTTTGGTTGAACACCAGCACGAATGTCTATCACTGCCCGGGGTCGAGTTACTACGGCAAGACGAAGGCCGGGGCATATATGACTGAGGCCGACGCCAAGGCTAAGGGTGCTCACGCCGATCACAACAAGCCCTGCACCAAGTAGAGCGAATGTCAGGTCAAACCGAGTGACCGTAGCGTCTCGGAGCGAAGGTGCGCGTTATGGTCGCTGGTTGATCAGGCGAATCATTTCGAGAAAGAGATCGCCCGAAATCTGAAGGGATTTCGGACTTATCTTGTCGAGCGTGTCGAGCTCGGTATGGTGATAGCCACCCTCGGGCCGCTCGCGTGTAGGCGGTCCATAGTCAAGGTCAATGACATCCAGAACGGGTACGCCGCGTTGCTTGAATGGAAGATGGTCGTCCTCGACGCTAGTCTGGTTCTTGAAGACATATGCGGAGTGGCCGGTATTCTTCGCAGCCTGAGCAAGTAGGTCGAGCAGCCACGGTGTTGAGTTGGAGTCCTTGTCGATGTTCAAGTCCTTGTCTCCGACCATGTCGGCGACCATAAACGCCTTGATCTTCGCGAGAGTCCCATTATTGGACCACTTGGCAGCGAGGTGACGGGTTCCATAGAGCGAGTCTGAATTCGACCAGGACTTGATGGCCTCTTCGCCATCGTCGAAGACCAGCCAGACACTATAGCCCTCAGGCGGATGGGCCCGAAGATAATTGCCAATCTCGATCAACAAGGCAGTGGTAGCTGCGCCATCGTTGGCTCCAACGAAGTTAATGTCCTTAAGCCAGTAATTTGTTTCGTAATGGCTGGCCAACACGATGACGCCATCCTTTTTGCCCGGAAAGCGAACGATGTAGTTGCGCATATCGAGCCGACCGATGGGAGTGTTGGCTGAGAAGCTGTCAGTTTCGAAATTGCCCTTGGCGATCTCAGGCGCGAAGTGAGATTTGATGAATTCCTCGGCCTTGAGGTGATCGGGTGATCCGATCCACCGATGCGGCGCGGCAGCAATGAACTGCTGCGTCAGGTTATAGGCGGCCTGTCCGCTGAAGTGTGAAGTAGCAGCTTTTTGTGCAAACGCGGTTGATGCGCTAATGACGAAGGCCAGCACAAAGAAAGCCGAGTTGCAATTTTTTTTTGCGGTGCTTGAGATAAAAGTCATTCGGGAAAGGAAGGTCATGCAGCTTTCTTCAACTCTTTGGCTTTGCGTCGAGCTGGGTGAACCAGGAAGGCAACAGCCACACCGGCAAAATAGAGAACCAGCATCGGAGTGGCAAATAGGCACATACCGATCGGATCGGGCGTGGGGCAGATCACCGCGGCAATAACGAAGATGATGAGAATCGCGTAACGGATGTTCTTGAGGAGAAACTTCGCATCGACGATGCCGAAGAGCGCAAGAAAAAAGATCAGGATCGGCAACTCAAACGTGATGCCAAGGCCGAGGATGACGGCCATGAAGAAGCCGGTATAGTCCTCAATGGTCAGGATGGGATGGAATCGGTGGCCAAACTGCAGCACAAGGACCTTAATGGCCCCGGGAAGGACATAGTGGTATCCGAACCAGCCGCCAGCAAGGAACAGGCTGACGGTGGCAAACATAAAGGGAACCACATAGCGCTTTTCATTGGAGTACATGCCCGGCGAGATAAAGAGCCATATCTGGTACAGGATGAATGGGCTGGCCAAAATGGCTCCGCCAACAAGCGATGTTTTGAGATATAGGTTCAGACCGTCGGTCGGGTGCGTGAAGTTCAGTGCGATGCCGAGCTGGTCGAGCGGCGCCTGAACAAAACCGTAGAGCCGCTCGTGAAACACATAAGCGACCGCGAATCCGATAAGCAGATAAACGGTGGCATGAATGAGACGCTTGCGCAGTTCGGCAAGGTGCTCCATCAGGCTCATGCCCGGAAGCTCTGCCCGATCTGAAATGGCTGCTTTTACATTGTCGACAATATCAGCCATGCACGGGGGCCTCGGTTGTGGTGCGGTCTACATCTGAGTTGGAGGAATCGTGGGGAATGGAATCGAACGTATGCGACACGGAAGAGCTGGCTACAGGAAGACCGGTCGATGGCGGCATGAGATTCAGTTCGCCGGAGGTCGCAATCGGGAGCGGCTCGACGGGAGCTACCGGCTCGGCTTTGAATTCATGGTTCTGGTCTGTCACGAAGTTGTCGGCAGTTTCAGAAGGCTGCGCAATCGTATTTTCTGAGACTTCGGGGATTGCGGGAGTAACGGGAGCCGCTGCCTCCATCTCGGCGATCTTTTTTTGCTGCTCCGCTTGTTCCGCCATGCGAAGCTCGTCTTCCATTTGCATGCGGAACTCGTTGGAAGCGCGGCGAAACTCGCCCATGAGCTTGCCCAGTTGCCGCGCAAGCTCGGGCAGCTTCTTGGGCCCAAAGAGCAGCAGGGCGAGGAAGAAGATGACGGCGCTGTCCTGAAAGCTAGGCATAAGTAACTTCCATGATACGGCTTACGTTGGGTCGGAACAAATAGATGTTCTCCATTGACGCTGTTGTAAAATTACTAATGTAAGGCTGCTCCACGGAAGTACTGTTTAGACGAATAAAAGTATCTTTTCGGTTCGATCGCTCGTCCAATGAGACACGAGCGGCAAAACGCCGCAAGTAGAAGTAAGTAGTGAGTTGCAACATCCCCGTGGGTTGGGTAACGGCTTCATGAGTCGTCACAGCGAATCCACTGCAACTTCAGCAGTGCATGCTTTCAACATCCCCGTCTCGAAGGCGCAACGACGGTATCGGCATAGCCGAACTATGCGACCTGATGAGACTGAAGGCGGAGTACTTTGAACGGTTTACTGGAAGAGGTCGCAGCAACGGCTGCGATAGAGACTGTTGCAGATTCGTGTTCTCTCGATAACTATCTGACGCAACCGGATCACACCATGGACGCCCGGATTGCCGCCGCGCGCGCCAAACTGGGAACCGATGTCGTCCTTCTCGGTCACCACTACCAGCGCGACGAGGTCATCCGCTTCGCCGACCACACTGGCGACAGCTATAAGCTCTCGAAAATCGCCTCCCAGACGAGCGCGAAGTACATGCTGTTCTGCGGCGTCCACTTCATGGCCGAAACCGCTGACGTGCTGGGCCAGACCTGGCAGCAGGTGATCCTGCCCGATCTGAACGCCGGTTGTTCGATGGCCGACATGGCCGAGATTGGCCAGGTGGAGGACTGCTGGGACTCCCTTGAACGCGCGGGTCTTACCGCCGACATGATTCCCCTGACTTACATGAACTCCGCCGCCGCTATCAAGGCTTTCTGCGGCGAGCGCGGCGGTTTGGTCTGCACTTCGTCGAACGCCCGCGGTGCCTTCGAGTGGGCCTTCGCCCGCACCGGCAAAATCCTCTTCCTCCCCGACCAACATCTCGGCCGCAACACTGCCTTTGCTATGGGGATTCCTATGAGCGAGATGGTCGTCTGGGATCCCTACCAGATCAACGGTGGCCTCAGTTCCGACCGCCTGAAGGCGGCAAAAGTAGTCCTCTGGAAGGGCCACTGTTCCGTCCACCAGCGCTTTCTCCCCGAACATGTCGATCGTGTTCGTGTTACATACCCGGAGATGCAGGTCATTGTCCATCCTGAGTGCCGCTGGGAGGTCTGCCAGAAAGCCGACGCCATCGGCTCGACGGAGCGCATCATTGAGGTAATCGAGAAAGCGCCCGACGGTTCAAGCTTCGCGGTAGGCACCGAGATTCATCTCGTAAACCGTCTCGCAAAAAGATTTGCTCCCCTCGGCAAAAAGGTAATTACACTCGACGACGCAGGCTGCCTCTGCACCACAATGTACCGTATCTCGCCCCAACACCTCGCCTGGGCCCTTGAAAATCTGGTCGAGGGAAGAGTTGTGAATCGTATCAAGGTAGACGATGATGTGAAGCAGTGGGCGAAGGTAGCCCTCGATCGAATGCTGGAGATACGTGCTTGAGCAAGACCTTTACCCTGGGCGAAGCCCAGACGTTGTTGCCGGTACTGGAAGCACTGTTGCGCAGGGCACAGACGGCCGGAGTGCGGGCTGGCGAACTCGAAATGGAGATGCAGGCACTTAGCCAGAGGATCTTCCTCCTGGGTGGCATGCATGTCGATGTCACTCTGGCAGCACGCCGACGCGCTGAACTGGACAAAAGCGTGCAGGAGACCAAGGACACCCTCGCTGAGATCGAAGCCATCGGTGTTCAAACCAAGGATCTCGACAAAGGTCTCCTGGATTTTCCCTGCGTCATTGATGGCAAAACCGTTCTACTCTGCTGGAAACTCGGCGAGAAGGAGATCGGGTATTGGCACTCGCCTGAAGATGGGTTCGCCGGCCGAAAGCCTTTGGATGCAAGGTTTGGCAAGCCAGAGCGCGACCGGCCGAACTAGTCTTCGGCTTGCGGCTATCTCTACTCGGACAATAATTATCTGTGGATAAATAAATTTACTGTTTGATAGTAATTATCAAACTTTTCGGACTATACTTCCCCTATGACGGTGGATAGTTCGAAGTCATTTCGCGAGATTTGCCAGAAAAACGGCATCGCTGTGACACACCAGCGTCAGGTACTGTACGAAGTCATGAAGAGCATGCATGGCCATCCGAGCCCGGAAGAGGTCTATGCGAAGGTCAAAAAGAAGGTCCCGGCCATCTCGCTGGCGACTGTCTACAAAAACATCCATCTATTTGTTGAAAGTGGCGTCTTCCGTGAGGTGAGCATGCATCATGGCTCCGTGCGCGTGGAGATGAACGGTGAGGCGCACCATCACATGGTGTGCTCCAAATGCAAAGCCATTACCGATATCGGCGAAGACGAACTGGGCCTGGTTGCCAAGCGCAACAAGCTCCCGGGCGGGTTTCTCGTCGAGCGGTATGCAGTCGATGTCATTGGTGTCTGTGCTAAGTGTCAGACGGCCTAAGGTCACGTTAGTAAAACGAGTTTTCCTGAGGTGAAGCATGGCAGATGAACTGAAAAGCAAGGTGATGACGACCGACGCAGGCCGGCCGATAGGAGACAACCAGAACTCAATTACTGTCGGGCAGCGTGGCCCGATTGTGTTTGAAGACATCCTGTTGTTTGAGAAGATGGCACACTTCAACCGCGAGCGCATTCCGGAGCGCGTCGTCCATGCCAAGGGTTCGGGAGCCTACGGCACCTTCACCTGTACAAATCCGGACATGAAGAAATACACCAAAGCGAAGCTGTTCGACACCGTCGGCAAGAAAACCCCTACCTTCATTCGCTTCTCGACGGTAGGTGGTGAAAAGGGATCCGCAGATTCCGAACGCGATCCACGCGGATTCGCGCTGAAGTTCTACACCGAAGAAGGCAATTGGGATATGGTCGGCAATAACACGCCGGTCTTTTTTATCCGTGATCCCCTCAAATTCGGCGACTTCATCCACACGCAGAAACGCGATCCCGAAACCAACCTCAAATCGCCACGCATGATGTGGGACTTCTGGTCGCTCTCGCCGGAGAGCCTCCACCAGGTCACAATTCTGTTCAGTGACCGCGGTACTCCCGATGGCTATCGCCACATGGACGGCTTCAGCAGCCACGCCTTTTCGCTGATCAACGATAAGAACGAGTTGTTCTATGTGAAGTGGCACTTCAAGACCAAGCAGGGCATCAAGAACTTCACGCGCGAAGAGGCCGATCACATGAAGTCGGTCGACATGGACCACTCGCAGACCGATCTTTTCCGCGCCATCGAAAAAGGAGACTTCCCCAAGTGGGCCGTGAAGATTCAGATCATGCCCGAGGCGGAGTCGAAGACATATCACATCAACCCGTTCGACCTGACCAAGGTATGGCCGCACGGCGACTATCCCCTGATCGAGGTTGGCGAGTTGGAGCTGAACCGCAATCCGACAAACTACTTCGCCGAAGTTGAGCAGGCAGCCTTTGAGCCTCGCAACATCGTATCCGGCATGGGGTTCTCACCGGATCGCATGTTGCAAGGCCGCCTGATTAGCTACCCAGATGCACACCGCTACCGACTGGGTGTGAACTACGACTCGCTTCCTGTCAATGCGCCTAAGTGCCCGTTTGCCACCTATAACCGTGATGGCGCGATGCGCTTCGACGGCAACGGTGGCAAGGGACCAAACTATGAGCCCAACAGCTTCGGCGGTCCAACGCAGGATCCTCGTTTCAAGGAGCGCCCCGTCACCTACGACAGCGCCACTGTCGAACGGTACGATCATCGTGAGCTGGACGGCGATTACTACACGCAGCCAGGTAATCTTTTCCGCCTGATGAAACCGGATGCTCAGGAGAGGTTATGCGGTAACATCGCAGCCGGACTAGGACAAGTTGAAGCCAGAATTCAGGATCTTCAGATCAATCACTTTTATAAGTGCGATCCGAAGTATGGCGAAGGTGTAGCCAAGGCTTTAGGTCGTAAGATTGAAGAGATTGTAAAGAAGGAAGAGTTAGTTACTGCATAACTTCTAATACTTGTTCAAACTACACAAAAACGGCCTGAATACAGGCCGTTTTTGCTGTTCAAAGTACTCTTTATTTGATAAAATTGGAGATGTAACTTAAGTGGGTTTTATTCGTTCTCAAGTGGACGACAAGCCATTGTCCTATTACAAAAAAGGAGCTACATTCCATGCTGCAAATCGGCGAAAAATTTCCTAGCTACAGCGTTACTGCCACCATCTCCACCGATAAGGACGAAGCCAAGGCGTTCACAACAATTACCGAAGAGTCCTTTCCCGGCAAGTGGAAGGTGTACTTCTTCTGGCCCAAGGACTTCACTTTTGTCTGTCCGACTGAGATCGCTGCCTTCGGGAAGTTGAACAGCGAATTCGCCGACCGCGACTGCCAGATTCTCGGCGGTAGCACAGACAACGAGTACGTCCACGCAGCATGGCGCACACATCACGCTGACCTCAAGGATCTGCCATTCCCCATGCTCTCCGACATCAAGCATGATCTCTGCGGACAGCTCGGCATCCTCGATGAGAAGGCCGGCGTTGCTCAGCGTGCGACCTTCATCGTCGACCCCGAGAACATCATTCGCTTCATCTACGTCACCGATCTCTCGGTAGGCCGCAACCCCCAGGAAGTTCTGCGCGTACTCGATGCCCTGCAGACCGACGAACTCTGCCCATGCAACTGGCAGAAGGGCGAAGCGACACTCGCCTAGTTTTCCTTCAACTACAGAAGGCGTGGCTGCTTGTTCAGCCACGCCTTTTCTAGCCAGTCTCAGCACAAGAGGATGAACTGATATGCCATTGGAAGAATTGATCGGCGGTCTGCCCGCCTATGCGAAGGACCTGAAGCTGAACTATTCCTCTCTCGTAAAGCAGAACGCCGAGCTAACCCCGCAGCAGCTATGGGGCACCGTCGTAGCCGCTGCAATCGCCACGCGCAACGCGGACCTTACCGCAGCAGTCATCGCGGAGTCAGAAACAAACGGCCTTAACGCCGGCGCGCTTGATGCAGCCAAAGCTGCTGCGGCGATCATGGCTATGAACAATGTGTACTATCGCTTTCATCACCTCACCAGTAACGAGAAGTACGCCACACTGCCCGCCCGTCTTCGCATGAACGCGCTGCGCGGTCACTCGGTCGACCACGTCGACTTCGAGCTATGGTGCCTCGCAGTCAGCGCGGTCAACGCCTGCGGTAAGTGTGTTGACTCGCACGAGCAGGTCCTCCGTCAGAAAGGTGCAACCGAGGAGCTGATCAACGCAGCTATTCGCGTGACCTCAGTCATTCACGCAATCGGCGTCGTGTTGGACTCCGAAAAGGCCTCTCCTACTCCGGCGACGACCTAGTTCTAAAGTTCACAAGCTGGCTACAGATCCAATCCGGCATTTAGCCTCCTTGGTTGGTTCGTGGCCAGCCTCGTCTATTTTGGAGCCTGCTCATTCTTTGGATTACGGCCAGGATTCCACTCCGGCTTCCACTTGGAGTTGGCCAGCCAGCGAATCGGTTCGACCATCGACGCGATGGCATTGGTCATGTGATTGAAGTCGATGGTGCGAAGCTCGTCCGATGGCTGGTGATAGTCCTTGTGCAACCCGTAACTCGAAACTGTATGTGCAACGATGCCCTGTTTTGCCAGTGCATAGTTATCGGAGCGCTGAAAAAACTGTTCCTTCGGATGCGGGTCGTTGACCAGATGCGCACCATGTTTAGCTAGCTCGGACCCGAGGTTCGAGCGGTCAAAGCCTGTAAGCCAAAGGGTTCCCGCCGGAACGGCAGAATCGGGTCGTCCGATCATCTCAAACTCCAGATTCGCAACAATGCTGGACAGCGGCACCGGAGGCCGTTGCAAAAAGGCCCGGTTGCCGTAGCCGCCGATCTCCTCCGACCCGAAGAGCGCAAAGACAATGGTGCGCTTGGGCCGCGGTCCTGTGGCCAGAAGGTGTGCGAGCGCAAGCACAGCAGTGGTTCCCGAGGCGTCATCGTCGGCGCCGTTATAAATAATGTCTCCGTTGACAGCAGTCCCAACGCCAAGATGATCCAGATGCGCGGTCAGCAGAACCACCTCTTCCTGCGCGCTCGTTCCCCGCAGAATGCCAATCGCATTCCAGGTTTCTTTCCGCGTGCGCTCCTTGAACTTCGAAAGTCGCTGTTGGAGCCGTTCGGGCAGCGGATTCGGAAGCGCGGTCTTCTGCAGAAAGCTGCCGTTGTCTCCACCCGGTTCAAGACCCAGCGCCTGAAACTGCGATGCGGCGAACAGTGCGGCAATATGCTCGTCGCGCGTAGCAGAGCCGCGCCCATGAAGGTCATCGTCAGCCAGAAAGTTCATATCGGCGCGTACCTCCCGTTCCAGCGTTGAAGCAGAAGGTGATGTTTTCGTCAGAGCGGCGTCGAATGAGTGACTCGGTTGACCATACGAGACGATGCTGGCAGCAAACAGGCAGGAAAACGCAGCTATGCGCAAGCGGTAACAATACTTGAACTGTGGCATTGCCAGATTATAGTCCGACACTGTTTCGATTCCTGGCTCCTTTTGAAGATGAAGTGAGAGGATGGAATAATGGCACAAAAGGTTAGAGTCATGCGGCTATGGACGTGGATTCTGGTGGTTGCAGTGTCGGTTCTAACCGGTTGCAACGGGTTTTTCGTCGCGCCCAATAACAGCGGCGGTGGCGGCTCGACAACCGGAAATAGCGCCTACGTGGCGAATTTTGCTAACAACACGGTTGCCGGATTTACGGTAGGCACAGGCACTTTGACCGCAGTGCCAAATTCGCCTTTATCTGTGGGTTACGCTCCAACGGCAGTTGTTGCCACGCCGACCAATAGCTTTCTCTATGTGGCAGGTCCCGGCGCGATCTACGTCTACACCATCAATGCCAACGGCTCCCTGTCGGCATCCACCGGAGGCGCTGCCGTGGCCATCGTAAATGTGGTCGCCCTCGACATCTCTCCCGATGGAAACTGGCTCTTTGGCCTCGACGGTGCAACGACGGTCATCGACCAGTTCCAGATCAACAAATCGAGCGGCAATCTTACATCGGTGACGCCCACACCTTATTCGGTAACCAACGCTGTGGTAGCCCCCAAAGATATCCGCGTCTCGCCAAGCGGAGCTTTGGTCTTCGCTGCCCTTGGCACCGGCGGCGACGTTGTATTCACGTTCAATACCACTACCGGAGCGCTCGCCAGCAGCCAGAATTTAGCGCCACCCAGCGCCACGACCAGCGACAATGGGTTGGCTATTGACAGCACCTCAACCTATCTCTATATCGCCCGCAGTGGCACCAACGGCGGTGTAGGCGTCTTCAGCATAGGTGCGGCCGGCAAACTCACGTCCGTCACCGGCTCTCCCTTTGCCGCTGGCAATGGGCCTGCTTCCGTCGTGCTCGATTCGACTGGGACGCACGTCTATGTTGCCAATAGCACCGATGGGACAATCTCGGGTTATACCATTGGCACTGGCGCAGCGCTCACAGCTGTAACCGGTTCGCCATTCGCCAGCGGAAAGCTGGTCAACTCCCTTGGTATCGACAAGAGCGGCAAATACCTGCTGGCCGCATCGCGCGGCGGCTCACCTGATCTCTCCATGTACGGCTTCGACGCGGTCACTGCAGGCAAGCTCAACCTGGTGACCAGCACCGCAACTGGAACGGGCACCACAGGGGCCATAGCGGTGGCACTCACCCACTAATTGCAAAATTGGACTCAACCTGATCACCCCAGGCCCACGCAACAACCCGACTTGTAACAAATCGCCGATACTATGGAATAAACAGTATCTAGCGGAGCTTCAAAGTTATTCTTTCTTCAGTCCCACAATCCGGTTCACGACGAGTGCTTGCACGGCTCACGGTTATCGCTGGTATCTCGCTCGCCTTAGCGCTCGGCGGTTGCTCTAAGCTTCGTCCAAAGCCACCTGCGCAATACGTCTACGTCACGGCCAAGCAGACCTTCCTGCGCGACCGCGTGGCGGCTGTCTCTAATCGCACCGGTACCGTCGAAAACGGCGATAAGCTTCAGGTTCTCGATCACGGGCGCCGCTTTATCAAAGTACAGACCGCCAAAGGTGAGCAGGGCTGGATCGACGAGAAGGCCGTCGCAACCCAGGAGATATTTGATCAGTTCGAAGCCCTGAAACAGCAACACAGCAAAGATCCCATCGTAGCCTCCGCCGTCGTCCGCGACGAGGTTTACATGCACTCCAAACCGGGGCGCGACACCGACCGTTTTTATCGTTTAGCCGAAGGTGAAAAGCTAAAGCTTCTCGCCCGCGCAACGCTACCCAAGCCAATCCCTCCCGGAATGCGTCCGGCCAAGCCTGCCACGCCTGCCAAGGCTGATGCCGCAACCCCGCCGCCCCCACCCGAGCCGCCAGCGATGGAAGACTGGTGGCTAGTGCGGGACTCCCGGGGCGAAACCGGCTGGCTCCTCAGTCGCATGATGGATGTCGATGCCCCCGACTCGCTCACTCGATACTCTGAGGGTCAGCGCATGGTTGGCGCCTACATCCTCACGACCGTGCACGATCCCGAGGCCGAACAAGACAATAAAGACATCCCCGTTTACGTGACTGTCCTCAGCCCCTACAAGGCGGGCCTCCCCTACGACTTCGATCAGGTGCGCGTCTTCACCTGGAACGTAAAGAAGCACCGCTACGAGACCGGCCACAGGGAACGAAACATTGAGGGCTATCTCCCGGTCGAGATCAAGATGGCCGCCGATCCCTACGGCAAGTCTCCCACAGCGACGACACCGGCTCCCACCTTCAGCTACAGGGTTTTGTCCGACGAAGCAGGTCCGGTCATCCCCGATCCAGTGACCGGAGCAATCGTTCCCGGCAAAACCGTCCTCAAGACCTATCGCCTCGAAGGAAACCTGGTCCGCCGAATCCTGCCACCGGGAACACAAGCGCCAGGAGAAGCCCATCCCGAGCCGGTCACTGAGAAGAAGAAGCTCGCAAAAGCAGCCAAGGGCAAAAAACGCTAACCCCTCTCATCCAAGGAACGCCGCAACAGCATCAACCACTGTAGCCTGCTCATCCTCGCGAAGCTCTGGATACATCGGCAGTGCCAGCACCTCTGCCGCGGCCCTCTCGCTTACGGGGAAGTCCCCCTGCTTGTAACCCAGCCCAGCCAGGCTCGTCTGCAGATGCAACGGCAGAGGGTAATAAATCTCGCTTCCGATCTTCCGCTCCGTCAGATACTCCCGCAGCGCATCGCGTCGCGGGGTCCGAATCACGTACTGGTGAAAGACATGCCCAGCACGAGGATCGGTGAAGGGAAGTACCACGCCATCACTTGTATCAGCCGCAACAATCCCGGCGGCGCGAAACAGCTTGTCGTAATTCGCCGCCAGATCCCGCCGCTTCTGATTCCACTTCGGCAGATACTTCAGCTTTACCTCCAGCACCGCAGCCTGCAGGCTGTCCAGGCGGGAGTTCCAGCCTACCTCTTCGTGGTAGTAGCGTTGTCGCATTCCGTGGGCGCGAAGAATCCTCGCATGATCGTTGTAGCCATCGGAGACGGTAGTCAGCAGCCCCGCATCCCCAAAAGCACTTAGATTCTTCGTGGGATAAAAGCTGAAAGCGGCCAGATCGCCCAGCGCACCCGCGGGTGTTCCGTTCCACTTAGCTCCAAACGCCTGGGCGGCGTCTTCTATCAACAGCAGGTTATACCGCTGCTTCAATGCGGCAAACGCATCCCAGTCAGCGCATTGGCCGTACAGATGGACGGGCAGAATGGCCTTGATCGTTGCCCCGGCATGACTACGCAGCACCTTCTCAACGGAATCGGCCGACAAGTTGAACGTAGCCGGATCAATATCCGCCAGCAACGGTTGCGCGCCGCACCGCAGTATCGCGCTGACCGTAGCGAAGAAGCTGAAAGGAGTAGTGATAACCGCATCGCCCGGCCCAATATTGGCCGCTGCCAGCGCCAACCAGATCGCATCTGTCCCGCTCGCGCAGCCTACTCCGTGGGGAACCGAGCAGGCCGCCGCCGCCGCCTGTTCGAAGCTCGAGACCTGCGGCCCCAGGATAAATTTCTGCGAATCGCAGGCTTTTTCGATGGCTTCCAATATTTCTTGTCGAATCCCAGCGTACTGCCGGGCGAAATCAAGCATCTGAACAGGTTGGGAGTTACTGGTCACATCTGCCATGGTATATCGCTGCGCAGCCCGCGCGCAGAGGTGCTGTTCCAGATTGGGCTACGTCTAAGCATTTTGTAGTTCGCAAAACCCTTTAGGTGCGCGGCTGGTTGAAAATTGTTATGGATACTCGTATTGTTTACGTCTTGGCTTCAGACTCAGCGCACCACTGAAGTTGATGGAGTACGGCGGGACCTAGTAGCGGAAAGATTTTCACTTAAGGAGATCGGCACCATGGAATCAAAGCCGGCACAGAACATTCAGGATACGTTTCTTAACACGGTGCGGAAGGACAAGAGCCCCATCACCATCTACCTCGTTAGCGGGGTTAAGTTGACCGGGAAGATTCGCTCTTTCGACAAGTACTCCGTATTGCTCGAGAACAACAGCCAGGAGCAGTTGATCTTCAAACACGCTATCTCGACCGTTGTCAGCGGACGTGCCGGAGCGCATCTGGAGTCCAGAACGGACACTCCCCGTGTCGCGCATCCACCAGCCTCTGCTCCCGCTCCGGCTCAGGACGCGACAGGAACCCAGGGTCACTAATCTGCCCCTGAACAACTGGCGAAGGTACGAAGGTCTCCTCAGTGAAACCAATTAAGCGAAGCCTCGTCGAGGCACAGCAGGCTGCCAAAGCCGCGGCCGAAGAGCGCCTGCACGCCGGGCGGTCCTCTCTCGAACGTGCCGTGCTCGTTGCTGTCGAGTTCACCGGCGAACGCCGCAAACTCACAGCCGCAGCACGCATGGCACGCAAGGCTGCGGCTGTCTCGGCAGGCTCTCCCGAATCCAGTTCCGGCGACCCGGCGCAGTCCCACGTAAATCCTGCCCAGGTAGCCGATCTGGACTTCGAAGCCTCACTGGCCGAGTTTCAGGAGCTCGCTCGCAGCGCGGGAGCCGAAGTCTCAGCCACCCTCGTTCAGCACCGACCCCGTCCCGATCCTGCCACCCTCGTCGGCCAGGGCAAACTCGAGGAGATCGAAGCCGTCATCGCCTCAACCGGTGCAGACCTCGTTCTCTTCGACCACGACCTCAGCCCGTCTCAGCTTCGAAACCTCGAAGCCAGGCTACCGTGCCGAGTGATCGACCGCACCCAGCTCATCCTCGACATCTTCGCCCGCCACGCCCGTACCCGCGAAGGTCAGCTCCAGGTTGAGTTAGCTCAGCTCGAATACCAGCTTCCTCGTCTCGCTGGCCGAGGCAAGGCCATGTCCCAGCTTGGCGGCGGCATTGGCACGCGAGGTCCCGGTGAAACCCAGCTCGAGACCGACCGCCGCAAGATCAATCTTCGTATCGATCACGTCAAGGAGCAGCTTGAATCCGTACGTCGCATCCGTCGCCAGCAGCGTCAGCGCCGCGAGGCCGTCCCTGTCCCCGTTGTCGCCTTAGTCGGCTATACCAACGCCGGCAAGAGCACTCTCTTCAACGCCCTTACCGAAGCCGGCGTACTCGAGTCCTCCCGCATGTTCGCCACTCTCGACCCCAAGCTGCGCCAGCTCCAACTCCCCTCACGCCGCAGGATCCTGTTGTCCGACACTGTAGGCTTCATCCGCAACCTGCCCCACACCCTCGTCACCAGCTTCCGCGCCACCCTCGAAGAGGTCGAGCGCGCCGAGCTTCTCCTGCACGTCCGCGACGCCTCCAGCCCCATGATGGACGAGCAGAAGGTGCAGGTAGAGAGTGTCCTCAGCGAGCTGGATGTGACCAAAAAGCCCATCATCGAGGTTCTTAACAAAATCGACCTCGTACCCGCCGGAATTCCCATGGGAGCACCCGGAAGCATCGCCATCTCCGGCCTCAAAAAGCAGGGCCTCGACCATCTTTTGGCCGCGATTGACGCTGCCCTCGTGGCCGACCCTCTGATCGAGATGCGCTTCCGTCTGCCCCAGTCCGAGGGCGCAGTCATCGCCGCTCTCGACGCTGGCGCTATCGTCGAAGCGAAGCACTTTGAAGGTAACCTGGCCTACATTACCGCACGAGGCCCGGCATCACTCTTAAACCGATTCAGGAGGTTCCAGGAACGCGTCGCAACTTCAGTCTGAGCACGCCCTTAACTAGCATAGGCCGCCTGAAGGGGAGCGGAGGTGGTGTCCCCGTTCACGCGACCTATGTGACCCAGATAATAGGGTCCGGGTGGTGCATTTAGTCTAGTCCTCTGGTATAGGAAGTCAATCCTTCCGCCGGTCGTGGAGTCGCGTCCGATTATCGATCGACGAATGCGTTTACCGGATCTTCTTTGTTTGACACTCTCGCAAGCGCTTTGCTAAAACTAGGTGTACCGCAAACTTTCAACAAGGCCATTCTCTCAACGCTTCGGTTGCATAAAATGGCTGTGTACAGCAGCTTACGATAGGACTTCTGAGCGGCTTAGGCCGACCCCTTTCATGGATCAGATACTTAATCAACTCGGTGGACTTGTGCTCGGCGCTGTGCCGACGATGGTCCTTTTCATTCTCCTGGTCGTTGTGTACGGCTTCCTCGTTCGCCGCCCTCTGGAGCGTATTCTGGCCGAGCGTCGCGCCCGTACCTCAGGCGCCGTCGAGCAGGCCCGCGGAGCCATTGCCGCCGCCGAAGCCAACACGACAGCTTACGAAGACAAGCTGCGCGCTGCCAAGTCTGAGATCTTCCAGGCCCGCGATCAAAAGCTGAAGCAGTGGAACGCCGAGCGCGAAGCTGCTCTCGAAGAAGTTCGTAACTCCACGAAGCAGCGTGTCCTCACCGCCAAGCTCGACATCGAGAAGAGCGCAAGCGACGCCCGTAATCAAATCGACTCCGTCAGCGGAGAGCTGTCAACGAAGATTCTCAACGCAGTCCTTCCGGCTGGCGTTGTTGCCACGGAGGTTGCACAGTGAATCTGACCTCCATCAAGAAGCTTCTGCCTGCCCTCATGTTGGCAGCCCTGTTCATCACTCCTGCTCATCGCATCGCCCGCGCACAAGAGTCTGCTCCCGTCGCGGCCAGCGCCGGAGAATCCAGCACGCCCGAAGCCAAATCGCCCGAGAAGAACAAGCAGGAAGAGGACGAGAACGAGGCCTACCGGCACTCGGCTGCCGTCCGCGCTCTCGGCGCCAAACTCGGCATGAACCCCGAGCAGGCTGCAACCGCCTTCACAGTAGCCAACTTCGTTGTCCTCGCATTGTTGGTCTCTTGGTTCCTGATCAAGACCCTCCCCAAGACCTTCCGCGACCGCAACACCGCGATCCAGAAGCATCTCGTTGACGCCCGCACCGCAACTGAAGAGGCCAGCATCCGCCTCAACAGCGTCGAAGCCCGTCTCCGCAAGCTCGACGAACAGATCGCCGCCATGCGCACCCAGGCCGAAAAGGACTCCGCCGCCGACGAGCAGCGCATCAAGGCCTCCGTCGAGGAGGAGAAGAAGAAGATCCTCGAAGCGGCCGAGCAGGAGATCGCCTCCGCCACCGTCAACGCGCAGCGCCAGATTCAGCAGTACGCCGCCGAGCTGGCCATCGGTCAGGCTGCGAAAAAGCTTGTCGTCTCGGCTGAAACCGATCGTCTCCTCGTGCAGCAGTTCGCTCGCCGCCTAGCCGGTGACGATCCGAAAGAGGGGCAAAACTAATGTCAGTCGTCGCCCTTCGTTACGCCCACGCCTTTGCCTCCGTCGCCGAGTCGACCCACATTGACAGCAATGCCGCTCAGCAGCAGCTCCGCGACTTCAGCGAAACCCTCGCTGGCAGCCAGGAACTCCGCGACGTTCTGTTGAACCCATCGATCGCCGTTGAGCAGAAGCACAAGCTTCTCGCCGCCATTGCTGGCCGCATCGGCATGTTCCCGCAGGTTCGCAACTTCATTGCCGTCATCATAGACAACCAGCGCCTCGCTGAACTCGACGAGATCCTCACCGAGTATCACGCCGTAGCCGACGAGCAGGCCGGCCTCGCCGAAGCGGAGATCGTCAGCGCGCACGAGCTCAACCCAGAAGACCGCGCCAACCTCGAAGCCCAGGTCGCCAAACTCGCCGGTGGCCGCGTTCGCGCAACCTACCGTCAGGATGCGACACTATTGGGTGGTGCTGTGGTCCGCATCGGTTCCACCGTCTACGACGGCTCCATCCGAGCTCAGTTACAGCAACTCAAGCAAAAGCTCGTAAACGCGTAAAACGCCCGCTTTCAACCGCGACAAAATTTTAGAGATTGATACGAATCGAGTAGAAGGAAGACATGGCAAAGATCAACGCAGGTGAGATAACAGAGCTGCTTCGCCAGCAGATTGAAAACTACGAGCAGAAGATCCAGGTCGACGAAGTCGGCACCGTGATCTCGCTCGGTGACGGCATCGCCCGTGTCCACGGCCTCGACAAGGTCATGGCCGGCGAGCTCATCGAGTTCCCCCACGGCGTTGCCGGACTCGCCATGAACCTCGACGAAGATCAGGTCGGCGCCGTGCTTCTCGGCGACTACACCGAGCTCAAGGAAGGCGACACCGTCAAGCGCACTGGCCGCATCATGTCGGTTCCCGTCGGCGAAGCCATGATCGGCCGCGTCGTCAACGCCCTCGGTCAGCCCATCGACGACAAGGGCCCCATCGACACCAACGAGTTCCTCCCCGTCGAGCGTCTCGCTCCCGGCGTCATTGATCGCCAGTCCGTCCGTGAGCCCATGGCCACCGGCATCAAGGCCATCGATACCATGATTCCCATCGGCCGCGGCCAGCGCGAACTCCTCATCGGCGACCGCCAGACCGGCAAGACCGCCATCGCGCTCGACACCATCATCAACTCTGCGAAGAACAACCTCATCTGCATCTACTGCGCCATCGGCCAGAAGCGCAGCTCCGTTGCCCAGGTCGTCCAGACCCTCGAAGAAAACGGTGCGATGGCCTACACCATCGTCGTCGCCGCCACCGCCTCCGAGCCCGCGCCCATGCAGTACCTCGCGCCTTTCGCCGCAACCGCCATCGGTGAGTACTTCCGCGACTCCGGCAAGCACGCCCTCGTCATCTACGACGACCTCTCCAAGCACGCCGCCAGCTACCGCGAAATCTCGCTCCTGCTCCGCCGTCCGCCAGGCCGCGAAGCCTACCCCGGCGACGTCTTCTATCTCCACTCACGTCTTCTTGAGCGCAGCTCCAAGCTCTCCGACAAGCTCGGCGGCGGCTCCCTCACCGCGTTGCCCATCATCGAGACCCAGGCCGGCGACGTCTCGGCTTACATCCCGACCAACGTCATCTCCATCACCGACGGCCAGATCTTCCTCGAGACCGACCTCTTCAACTCGGGCGTCCGTCCCGCCGTCAACGTCGGCCTCTCGGTTTCGCGCGTAGGCTTCTCCGCAGCCGTCAAGGCAACCAAGCAGGTCGGCGCAACCCTCAAGCTCGATCTCGCCCAGTATCGCGAGCTCGCCGCCTTCGCGCAGTTCGGCTCCGACCTCGATCCCGTCACCCAGCGCCAGCTCAACCGCGGCCAGCGCCTCACCGAACTGCTCAAGCAGCCGCAGTTCCAGCCGCTCCCCGCCGAAAAGCAGGTGGCAATCCTCTTCGCCGGTGTCAACGGCCTGCTCGACGACGTCGAAGTCGCCGACCTCCGCGCCTTCGAGGACGGCCTCTACCCCTACCTGGAGTCCACAGGCTCCGTCCTCGTCGACATCGCCACCAAGAAGGCCATCGACGACGACATCAAGAGCCGCCTCACGCAGTCCATCAAGGACTACAAGGGCAACTTCCTCGCTGACCGCAAAGCCAAGAAAGAGGCTGCGGGGAAAGAGACGGTTGCGGCTAAGTAACCATGGCAAACGTACTCGATCTTCGGCGTCGCATCCGCAGTGTTAAGAACACGCGGCAGATCACCAAGGCCATGAAGATGGTCTCGGCCGCCCGTCTGCGCCGCGCGCAGGAGCGCGCCCTGCAGGCTCGGCCCTACGCGCGAATGCTCACCAATGTGCTTGAATCGCTCGTACGGCGCACAGACGACATGTACAGCACGCAGTCGGGCGATATCATGCACCCGCTGCTCGTGGAGCGCGAGGAGAAGAACGTCCTTGTCATCTTCGTCGCCGGCGACAAAGGTTTTGCAGGCGCGTTCAACTCGAACATCATCAAGGCCGGCCAGACTTTCATCAGTGAGCGGATTGCGCAGGGTAAAACAGTTGACATGGAGCTGATCGGCCGCAAGGCTGTCGCGCACGTGGGTAAGAAGTTTCCCAAGGCCGTCTATGAAAAGAAGACGGAGCATTATGACAACGAACTTGCAACGCACTATGAGACGGTGCGCCACCGTTCGCAGCCTATCGAAGTGACCGCAATCTACGCGGACCTTCTTCATTCCTTCGATATTGATAAAGTCACCGACATCACCCACTCCATCATTGATCGCTACTCGCGCGAGGAGATCGACTCGGTCTACCTGGTTTACAACGAGTTCAAATCGGTCATCGCCCAGCGCGTCGTGGTCGAAAAGCTCCTTCCTATCCGTAAGCTCGGCTCGCACGAGATCACTGCAGCCGAGGAGATGACCGAAGAACAGAAGGAAGCGATGGCGCATGCGGCAGTATCATCCGGTGTCAGCGCCAACGTGCTGGAGGAGTCGGTCATCGAGGCGGAGGCACAGAAGTTTGGAACGGCAGACGTGGACTATATCTTCGATCAGTCTCCCGATCGGTTATTCCGTCACCTCATGCCGCGCTACGTGTCGACGCAGATCTTCCACGCGTTGCTGGAGTCGGTTGCTGCCGAGCATGCAGCCCGCATGACCGCAATGGATGCTGCAACCAACAACGCGGGAGACATGATCGACGCCCTCTCGCTCACCATGAACCGTGTGCGTCAGGCAGCGATCACCAAGGAAATTATCGAAATTGTAAGCGGCGCAGCCGCTCTGTAATGAGCAAAGTATCGGAGTTGTTGCACAAAGAGATTTGGACAAAAAGAACGTCACGCATCATCGCACTTGTTGCACTTTTATTTTGTTGTATTGCATTACTTTGGGCCGGCTGGACGACGCCAAGGGAAAAACGCCTGGCGAGAGTAACGATAGAAAAAGCGGATCTTATTACAGATCCGGAAAGTCTTTCGCAAGCCGAATTTGACGCCAAATTTTCGGATGCGATGAAGGCGGCAGCAAATGCAAAGGATTCGGCGATCACTTCGCAGGATCAAACAGTATCGATGTTGGCCAACCTGTACGTTTTAGAAGTTAGGACTAGAAGAGTTATTTGGTTATTGCCAGATGCCAAGATGGGAAAGGGCTCTTCGGAGATAGATAGAGATGTAACCGGGCGAGAGCAGAAGCTGTTTTGGATAGCACGGGACACCGACGCACACGAAAAGTTCAGAGTGAAGTTAGTAAGTATCGTAGGAAACACAAGATAGTTGAGATCAAGACCTATGGCAGAGAATATTGGAAAAGTAATTTCGATCAGCGGCCCCGCCGTTGATATTCAGTTCGCAGAGTCGAAGATGCCCCCCATCTTCCAGGCCCTCCGCATCGTCAGCGAAGGCTTCGATGTCCCCAACCCGCTCGACGTCGTCGTCGAGGTCCAGCAGCACCTCGGCGAAGGCCGCGTGCGCTGCATCGCCATGGTCGCGACCGAAGGCCTCGTCCGCGGCATGAAGGCCATCGACACCGGCGCAGGCATCTTGGTCCCGGTCGGTCGCGAGACCCTCGGCCGCGTGCTCAACGTCCTTGGCCAGCCCGTCGACGAGCTCGGCCCCGTCAACGCCAAGGTCCACATGCCCATCCACCGGCAGGCCCCCGCGTTCGACGAGCAGTCCACGCAGGAAGAGATGTTCGAGACCGGCATCAAGGTCATCGACCTCATCCAGCCCTTCTTGAAGGGCGGCAAAATCGGCCTCTTCGGCGGCGCAGGCGTCGGCAAGACCGTCGTCATTCAGGAGCTCATCAACAACGTCGCCAGCCAGCACGGCGGCTTCTCGGTCTTCGCCGGCGTCGGCGAGCGCACCCGCGAGGGCAACGACCTCTGGCACGAGTTCCAGGAGTCCGGCGTTATCGACCTCAAGGACTTCTCTAAGTCCAAGGCCGCACTTATCTACGGCCAGATGACCGAGCCGCCGGGGGCCCGTCTCCGCGTCGCCCTCACCGGCCTCACCGTCGCCGAGCATTTCCGCGACGAAGAGGGTGCGGACACGCTGCTCTTCATCGACAACATCTTCCGCTTCACTCAGGCCGGATCTGAGGTCTCCACCCTCCTCGGTCGTATGCCCTCCGCCGTAGGCTATCAGCCCAACCTCGCCACCGAGATGGGCGAACTGCAGGAGCGCATCACCTCCACCAAGAAGGGCTCCATCACCTCCGTGCAGGCCGTCTACGTGCCCGCCGACGACTTGACCGACCCCGCGCCGGCCACGACGTTCGCCCACTTGGACGCAACCACCGTGCTCTCGCGTCCCCTGTCGGAACTCGGCATCTATCCCGCCGTCGATCCTCTGGCCTCCACCTCGCGCATTCTCTCTCCGCGCATCGTTGGCCAGGAGCACTACGACGTGGCCCAGGGCGTCAAGAAGATCCTCCAGCGTTACAAGGACCTTCAGGACATCATCGCCATCCTCGGTATCGACGAGCTCTCCGAAGAGGACAAGATCACCGTCGCCCGCGCCCGCAAGGTGCAGCGCTTCCTCTCGCAGCCCTTCCACGTAGCCGAAATCTTCACCGGCATCCCCGGCGCCTACGTCAAGGTCGAAGACACCATCCGCTCCTTCAAGGAGATCATCGAAGGCAAGCACGATGACATCCCCGAGCAGGCCTTCTACCTCAAGGGAGGCATCGAAGACGTAATCGCCGCTGCAGAGAAGATGAAGCAAACGGCGTAATTTTGCTTTGAGGATATCGGAGCTTTAGCCCCAGTATCCTCAAAGCGCAACAAAAGGGGCTTTGGCCCCTGAGGTTCAAGATGGCAGACACACCACAATCCGGACAACTGGCAGTCCGCCTCGTAACCCCGGACCGCATCCTGCTCGACGCCACCGCCGACGCCGTCGAGCTACCGTCGATGTCCGGCTACCTCGAAGCCCTCTACGGCCACGCTCCTCTGCTCGCAGAGCTGGGCGCAGGCGAAGTCCGCCTCCACGGCGGCACCTCCGGTAACCAGAAGTTCTTCGTAGCCTGGGGCTTCGTCGAAGTCCTTCCCGAGCGCGTCACCATCCTCGCCGAAACCGCGATGCACCCCAACGAGATCGACGTAGCCGAAGCCCGTCAGGAGCTTCAGGAGGGCGAAAAGCTCTGGAACGAAGCTGGCGACGACGGCGAAAAGTACGACGAAGCCAACGCCATCACCCGCCAGGCCGAAGAGAAGATCGCCTCAGCCGAAGGCAAGAGCACCTAACCAATTCCGTATCCCAAAACTAAAAAGACCGCCTTATCTAAGGCGGCCTTTTTATGTTCAAAATCCTAATCTCACCAATCCCGTCCACTATGCGGAATCCGACCGCAATCGCCTTCCATCAGATAGCAACGCAACAATCCGCTGACCACGGCGAGCGCCGCCCCGCCAATCATGAAGCCCACTCCCGCAGTAATCATCCCTACAAAATAGGGAAACAGAAAGATGACGACGCCCACGTACATCAATATCGTGAGCAGCATACGCATCGCGCTCTTCGACATGACTGGCCTCCTGACGTCTTTGCACAAGATATTACGCCACAACCTCCCATTTATTCATCAAAAATCTCTCGTTCTGCAAACTCCTCCGCGCTCTGCTATCGTGAGTCGGTGAAGCACCTTTTTCTCAACATCACGCTGCTCGTTTGCACGCCGGTTCTCTTCGCCCAGTCTCCCCAACCACCCAGCCTCTCCGCCAACGTCGCCCGTCAGGTCGCGAAAGTCCACGCCGCCAACAAGGCCGCCCACTCCCCGTCCTACCAGCCCACATGGACTTCGCTCTCCCGCTATCAGGCTCCTGACTGGTTCCGCGACGCCAAGTTCGGCATCTTTATCCATTGGGGCATCTACTCCGTCCCCGCCTTCGCCAACGAGTGGTACTCCCGCAACATGTACGTCCCCGGAGACCCCGCCTTCCAGCACCACCTCGCCACCTTCGGCTCGCAATCCAAATTCGGCTACAAAGACTTCATCCCCATGTTCCACGCCGAGCACTTCAACCCCAGTGGCTGGGTCAGCCTCTTCGCCCGTGCCGGCGCCAAATACGTCGTCCCCGTAGCCGAGCACAGCGACGGCTTCCCCATGTACGACTCCGACATGACCACTTGGGACGCCGCCCGCCTCGGCCCGCACCGCGACATCGTCGGCGAGCTCGAAGCTGCCGCCCGCGCCCGCGGTCTCCACTTCGGCGTCTCCTCCCACCGCGCCGAACACTGGTGGTGGTACGGCCTCGGCCGCACCTTCCCCTCCGACGTCCAGGATCCCGCCAACGCCGGCCTCTACGGCCCCGCCATGCCCATGTCCCTGCCCAACCCCGACGGCACCACCGGCACAGCCTACCCCGACCCGGAACACCTCGAACGCTGGCTCCCGCCCAACCAGGCCTACATCGACGATTGGCTAGCCCGCTCTACCGAGCTCGTCGACAAGTACCACCCCGACTTCTTCTACTTTGACTGGTGGATCGGCCAGCCCACCTTCCAGCCGGCGCTCCAGCAGTTTGCCGCCTACTACTACAACACCTACGCGCGTCGAAACGGCAACCATCGTGACAGCAAAAATCTCAACCCCGTCCTCACCTATAAAGAGGAGGATCTCCCCGCCAATGTCGCCACCCTCGACATCGAGCGCGGCAAGCTCGATACCGTTCGCCTCCTCCCTTGGCAGACCGACACGTCGATCTCCATCCACTCCTGGGGCTATGTCGAAAACGACGAGTACCGCACCGCCAAATCCCTCATCCACCAACTCATCGACACCGTCAGCAAAAACGGCAACCTCCTCCTCAACGTAGGCCCCAAAGCCGACGGCACCATCCCCGACCAGGCCCGCACCGTCCTCCTTCAAATCGGCGACTGGATGCGCATCAACGGCGAATCCATCTACAACACCCGCCCGTTTAGCGTCTTCGGCGAAGGCCCCACCAAGGCCCCCAGCAACTCCACCGAAAAAGACCACGACATCCAGACTTACACCGCCGACGACATCCGCTATACCATCGCAACGCCTGTCGCAGGCCAACCCACTACTCTCTACGCCACCGCTCTCGGCTGGCCCGCCGACGGCAAGCTGATCCTCAAAACCCTCTACACCGCCAACCCCTACCTCACCGCCCCCATCTGCTCCATCAACCTCCTGGGAGCGCCCCAACCGCTCACCTACGAGCAACACCCATTCGGCCTCGTCATCACCCTGCCGCCCACCGCACCCAACGACATCGCCTACGCCTTCCGCATCCGCACCTGTCCGCCCTCCGCCGCAGCAACATCATCCCCGTCAAAAACTCATCCCAAAAAGAAGCATCGCGTCCACCACCACGACGAAGACGATGATGTCGACTGCTGCACTCACATCGGCTAAGCAACCTTCGACTCATCGACTTTTCTGTCTCGCCCCTAATTTGCTATTGCCCGTTGTCCTTTGCCGTCGCCGTTTGTTTTACGTCGTCATTCTGACCCTGAGCGCAGTCGAATGGGGAAGAATCCCTGTATTTCGCTTTGCTTTTGTTCTTGGTGTTGTTCTTGTTTCGCTCATGATTCGGCCACGCTGCGCTGGCAAGCCCCGAAAAGTTTCACCCCTGACCTTCTTCCGCCGGCAAGCTGTGGAAAATCTTGTCAAGCCCTTTTCCTAACTAACCTATGCAAAATCAATAAGATCCATTTGCAAATTAGTTTTGTTCAATCGGCTATAATTGAGTTAAAGATCAAGAAAAGGCTCCGGCAATCCGGAGCCTTTTTCTTTTTGGTCGATAACCCTTTTAGAAAGACGATTTTACCCATAACCCGTTTAGAATGACGAATTTGAGAAAGGTATGAAGACTATGTCATTGAATATAAAATACTTACCGGAAAGATATCCGGGGGTTAGGATAGGCATGAGATCGATAATCGACCATCAGTGAAAGGGGTAATCGTTACGGAATTACTTGGCGAATAGTTGCCCAATATCGACAAATGCCTTGAACTCAAGAGCATTGCCTGCAGGGTCAAGGAAGAACATCGTGGCCTGCTCCCCGACCTCTCCCTTAAAGCGAATATAAGGCTCAATGATGAAGGAAATGCCAGCATTACGCAGGCGAGCAGCAAGCGCCTCCCAGGTCTCCATGGGTAACACCACACCGAAGTGCGGAATCGGTACATCATGGCCGTCGACTGGATTGTGATGCGCGGGAGCGCCGGAGGATGGTTTGAGATGTGCAACGATCTGATGGCCAAAGAGATCGAAATCGATCCATCGTGCAGAACTGCGGCCTTCGGGGCAACCGAGCGTCGAGCCATAGAAGGCGCGAGCTGCATCAAGATCATCGACTGGAAAGGCAATATGGAAAGGAGTAAGCGCCTGACTGCTCATTCCATCATCATACGACGCAAGCGGTGTACACGTATCACGTGTGAGTAAGCGGCTCCGGCTTATTTGGTAGTTTCAGAGGGCAGATGGACAACAAAGTCGGTGTTGCCCTTCTGTGACGTAAAGTGAATGGTTCCACCATACTGCTCAACAATGCGATGTACGATTCCTAGTCCAAGTCCTGTACCGACACCAACGGGTTTGGTGGTGTAGAAGGGATCAAAGATGTGCGTCTGAATATCGAGCGGAATGCCACTGCCATTATCACTGATGCGAACGCATAAGTTTGTTCCTTGATCCTTACCGGAGATCGTTTTCTCCGCCCATGTACTGATTCCGATTCGGCCATGTTGGGGAACGGCGTCTATGGCATTGTCCAGCAAGTTAGTCCATATCTGATTGAGTCCGGAGCAATCAGAATGTAGGAGAGGGAGATCGGGGGCAAAATCTTTTTCAACGACGATTTCTTTTTCGCGCAGTTTATGAGCGAGGATGACCAGGGTTGCGTGAATACTATTGTTAATATCGACGGTCTGTTTTTGCCCCTTACCTTCATATGCATAAGATTTAACGGCATGGACAAGATCGGAGACACGACCAATACTCTCTTCGATAGTGCTTACTAGCTGCATGCTAGAGACAAGAGCATCAAGCCAGTTGAGCGCATCTGAAAAACTCGGTCCTGGAAACTGGCTGCGTGCACATTCGAGTTCATGCGCATTCAGTCCAACCGATACAAGCGTGGGTGCCATCTTCCAGGCGTTGTCGATTTTTGCTGCTTCCATCCATTCGGCTAGCTTCTCTTCGGCATCACTTTGCTCGAGTGAGTTCATCAGGATGGGCTGCTTGACGGCAAGTGCGTGTTCTTGCAACTCGAACATGCACTGCTTCTGCTCCTCCGTCAGAGTTATACGGCTAAATTTCGCAGTGAGTTCGTGCATTCGCAACAGATTCTCCCTGAGTTGCGATGCTGCACGACGGGCGGCTGCGCCCGGGTTATTTAGTTCATGCATCAGGCCTGCCGCGAGTGTGCCGAGCGAGGCCATCTTCTCTTGTTGGATGGTAATGCTTTGTAGCTTCTGGAACCGCAAGGCCATATTTCCAAGGATGGCTTTACGAACGTCTGGGCAGCTCGTCATCAAGTGCCAGAACTGCTCTTCGTCGAACTGCACCAGATGGCAAGGTACAGTTGCCTGGAGGCTGGCAATGTTGGGAATATTGGACAGCAGGGGCAGTTCGCCGAAGGCATTCCCGCTGGGCATCGTGGCTATCGTTACCTCGTGATTGTCTGGAAGGCGCTGAAAAAGCCTAAGTTCGCCTTCGAGCAGAATCCAGAAAAAATGAGCGACATCGCCTTGTCGAGCGAGGATATCGCCCGCTTCGAGATGGATATCCTGCACTCCGCCCAGGCAGAGAATCTCTTCATCTTTCAGCGACGACAAAATTGGAACTGTGCGCAATTGTGCGAAGAGAGTCTTGTTCATGGGCTCGGTGTTATTGGTCTGGATATCCTGCGATTGTTGGCTCATCACTGTTCTGGGGTATCTGCCTTTCAAAGCGTTGCAAGGTACTGATGGACAAACTGGATTGCTATCGAGCCTTCACCAACAGCGGAAGCGCATCGTTTCACTGAGTTATAGCGAACGTCTCCAGCGACGAAGACACCGGGAGCGCTGGTTTCAAGTAAATAAGGCTCGCGGTCCAGATTCCATGCGCCTGGAGCTTTTGCCTTAAGGTCGGGACCGGCGAGCACAAAGCCCTTGCTATCGCAAACAATCTGCTTAGGCAGCCAGTCTGTCTTCGGTGCGGCGCCGATGAAGATGAACAATGAACTCGCTGGTCGCGTCTCTTCGCCGTGCGGGGTATTGAGAGTCAGGCTCTCGAGATGGCCATTTCCTGAAAGCGAAAGAATCTCAGTGCAGGTCTCTACAACGATATTGGGAGTGGATTCGATCTGATCGATCAGGTACTTCGACATGCTCTTTTGCAGGGAATCGCCACGTACCAGCATGTGGACCTTCGCAGCGTATCGGGAGAAGTGCATGGCGGCCTGTCCTGCGGAGTTGGCACCGCCGACGATATATACGGTTTCGCCCGCGCAGGAGATGGCTTCGGTAAGGGCAGCGCCGTAGTAGACGCCTGCGCCGCTGAGCCGATCGGCTCCGGGCACGTCGAGTTTGCAATAGGAAACTCCTGTGGCGATGAGGCAAACATGGCAGGTGATTTCGCTGCCATCTTTCATCTCTGCGATGAGGTATTGGTTCTCCGATCGCAGTGAGACGACTTGTTGCATGAGAAACTCAGCGCCCAGTCTGCTGGCTTGTAGATAGGCTCGTTTGGCCAACTCCTCACCGCTGAGACCGGCAGGGAAGCCGAGGTAGTTTTCAATCTTTGAGCTTGAGCCAGCTTGTCCGCCCGGTGCGTTCGGCTCAACGATGAGCGTTCGCAGGCCTTCGGAGGCGCCATAGACGCCCGCGGCTAGGCCGGCTGGACCTGCGCCCACAACCACGACGTCGTAGAACTTTTGTTGGGCCTGTGTGGAAAGGCCCACTCTTCCGGCTAGATCGATTGAAGTAGGTTGTTCCAACGCTGTGCCGTCGCTGAACATGACCACCGGAAGTTTTGCGTTATCTAAGCCCTTTTCCTTGAGCAGTGTCCGAGCTTCCGGGTTGTCTTCTGCGTTCAGCCACTGATAAGGAATGCGGTTGCGGGAGAGGAATTCTCTAATCTCGTGATCCAACGCCGACCACCGCACTCCTACAATCCGAATACCTTCAAAAGGAGGCTTGTAGCCCTGCTTCCACGCTTCGAGCAGGTCGTCCAACACGGGATAGAGCTTTTCCTCCGGCGGGTCCCATGGTTTGTTGAGGTAATAGTGAATTTTGGCGGAGTTGATGGCTCGAATGGCGGCCTCAGTGTCAGCATAGGCCGTCAACAGGACTCGCTTGGCGTCAGGGTAGATTGTGAGGGCCTGCTGCAGAAAATCCACGCCAGTCATCCCCGGCATGCGTTGGTCGGAGAGGAAAAGAGCGACGATGTCGTTGCGTTCTTTCAACTGGTGGCAGATATCTAGCGCGGCCGCCCCAGATGCGGCGCGAACTATGCGATAGTCCTGGCCATAGTTACGGCGCAAGTCCTGGACTACAGCTTCAAGCACGCTGACGTCGTCATCGATTGCAAGCAGAATAGGCTTCGGCATACCCTAGTTATACTTCGCGAACACTTATTTAGACACACCCCTCATGAGATTCGATTGTGCCTAAGGGGCCAAGGGTTCACAAACATATCATATTGATTGCCGAAGGTCCGGCGGGAGATACCACTTTGAGTCGAATTGTCCGAATTGCAGACATATCTGGCGATGATCGTCCATCTGCCGATGAGAAGAGTGACGGGCCGAAAGATCCCGTGGCAGGGGACAAGATATCTATGAATCGACTTATTCTTGCAGATAATCAGGCAATCTTCAGGGCAGGTGCTGCACGTGTTCTCGCAATGGAAGACGACATGCGCATTGTTGCGCAATGTGAAGATATGGCGAAACTATTAACCGCAATCGACGGGTTTCGAGGTTCGATTGTTCTTCTCTCTTCGAGTCTTTGTCCCGATTTACCGGCTCTGCTGCGTAAATCGCGGGTGCTTGGAAGCCATGTCATTCTGGTCGCTGAAAACTCTGAGCAGATCGCCGACGACATTGCTTCGCAATTGAATGGCATCGTCTCTCGTAATGTCGCAGGGACGGACTTGGTAGATTGTGTTCGGCGGGTTGCCCGCGGACAACGTTGGGTTCAACGGGCGAATGTGACCATGATGCAGGCAGCCGACAGTGTGGGTGCGAATGTTCGAGACCGCTTGACGCCGAAGGAGATGCAGATTGTTGCGTTGATCGTTCAGGGCTGCAAAAACAAAGAGATTGCGATCCAGCTAGCCACCAAGGAGCAGGTGATCAAGAATTATCTTCGGAGCATTTACGACAAGACCGGAGTTTCAGATCGGCTTGAACTGGCGCTGTTTACAATCCATCATCGTGTGCTGGCAGAGGCGGCGGCCAAGGCTGGAAATCTGATCCAAATGAAGACGGCATAGAACAGGGCATCCTGTATTGGATGCCCTCTATTAACCTACATTCCCATGAGATCGGATTGCTTCTCGGCGGGGATGCCTGCGTGCCCAACCCTCTCGGCGATGCTCTTGGCTTGAGTGAAGAGCAATAGGTAGTCAGGGCCCCCAGCTTTGGAGTCCGTTCCGCTCATATTGAAGCCCCCGAAGGGGTGCGCGCCGACCATGGCACCGGTGCATTTGCGGTTCAGATAGAGATTGCCGACGTGAAACTCCTCGCGTGCGCGGTTGAGCTTCTCGGGCGAACTGGAATAGATGGCTCCTGTAAGGCCGTATTCGGTGTTGTTGGCGATGGCAAGAGCCTCGTCGAAGGTATTGGATTTGATAACTGCGAGTACGGGCCCGAAGATCTCTTCGAGAGCGATGCGAGCCGTAGGAGCAACGTCTGCAATGACCGTTGGTGCGATGTAATAGCCTCCTTCAGGCGTTTCGATCGCGTGGCCACCATTGAGCACTGTGCCTTCGTTCTTTCCGATCTCGATATAACCAAGTACTTTGCGGTAGGATCGCTCGCTGATGACGGGGCCTGTATAGAAGTTCTGTGCCGGATCGCCTGTCGCTATCTTCGATACGCGTTCCTGCAGACGGTCGCAGAAGACGTCGTAGATGCTGGCATCCACGATTGCCCTGGAACAGGCCGAGCACTTCTGTCCGTTGAAGCCGAAGGCGCTGGCAACGACGCCCTCGATGGCTGCGTCGAGATCGCAATCGCCGTCGACGATGATTGAATCTTTTCCACCCATCTCGAGGATCGTGCGCTTGATGAAAATCTGACCGGGACGGGTTTTGGCTGCGCTTTCGTGAATCTCCAGACCGACAGCTTTGGAACCCGTAAATGCGACAAAACGTGTCTGTGGATGCGCGACAATTGCGCTGCCGAAGCCAGGGCCTTCTCCCACGCAGAGGTTGACTACACCGTCGGGCAGACCAGCCTCTTCGAGTAGGTTCATGAATTTGGCTGCAATCGTGGGAGCATCGACTGACGGTTTCAGAATTACCGTATTTCCGCAGACGATGGAGGCAGCAGTCATTCCGGCCATTATGGCAAAAGGGAAGTTCCACGGTGGAATGACCGCGCCTACGCCAAGCGGGACATAGCGAAGCTGGTTGCGCTCGCCGGGGAACTGGATGGGCGTGGTCGCTTCGTTCAACCGCAACGCTTCGCGGCCATAGAATTCAAGAAAATCGATGGTTTCGCCTACGTCGGCATCGGCTTCGGCCCAGTTCTTGCCTACCTCGTAGGTAAGCCAGGCGCAGAACTCGAACTTACGCTCGCGGATAAGGTCTGCGGTGCGGAACAACAGGGCAACGCGTTCTTCCACAGGGGTGCGGCTCCATGGAAGGAAAGCAGCTTGGGCTGCTTGCATTGCGTCCTCAGCATGTTCCGCATCTGCTTTCTGGTGAACACCGATTATCTGCGAGGGGCGGGCAGGATTTGTAGAGAGGATCTTTTCAGATGTTTGAAGCCGTTTGCCTCCGATTACGAGATCGTATTCGCGGCCAAGATTGTTTTCTACTTCGCTGAGCGCCGCCAACATGGCCCGCTTATTCTCCGAGGCGGTAAAGTCGACAAACTCCTCGTTAGCGAACGGAGTTTGAGATGTGCGAACGGTGACGGAAGGAAAGGGATTTGCAATAGCCATAACGGGTCGATTCTAGCGCGAGCCGATGATTCTCGTCGCTGCTTGTGGTGGGTTGATCTACTCGGCTGTCTTAGATGCGGTGAGGATGGACAGACGATTCTTATCGAAGTAACTAGCCGTCTACAGTGAGCTTTTCGGTAGCCTCAGACATCTTGGCCGTACGGTCAAGCTTATCCCAATTGAATGGCTTGCCGTCGATTGCCCGCTTCACGGTTTTGAGCAGAACGACTGAGAAAAGCTGTCTGTAGGTAAAGCGCTGAATCCAAATATGAACCAGCAGCCAAGCGTCGCCTTTGCTGGCGGCGTGCTTCCGTTCCAATGCGAAGGCAAGGGCAGAGGCCGCAAAGTCGATGAGCAGGAAGGCGAGAAAGAAACTAAGCAGTTTATGGAAGCTGTCCGCCGAGGCAGTCTCCGGATGAAAATGCTTGTCGATAAAGTAGTGCAAGACTCCGGCGAAGAACATCAGGTCTATGAGGGGTGAGACCAGAGGCAACAGTATCTGGAAGATCAGAATATTGGGTAGTGCGAAGAAGCCCATGGCTCTGTGCTTCGAGAATGCTCCCTTATGTTTGAATATCGCCTGCAGGATGCCGAAAGACCAGCGGAAACGTTGGCGCATCAAGCCGTCTGCACTGACGGGAGCCTCGGTGAAGGCTAGCGCCTGATCTTCGTAGATGACGGAGTAACCCTGCTCCAGTAGATTCATGGTCAGGTCGGCATCCTCGGCCACCGTGTTGGGGTGGTATCCATCGCCCGCTTTTACCGAAGCTGTACGCCACGCGCCGATGGCGCCAGGAACCACGACGACGACATCGAAGAGATCGAGGGCGCGACGCTCGAAGTTCTGGCTCGTGATGTACTCGAGCGCCTGCCAGCGGGTCCACAGATTGACTCGATTGCCGACCTTGGCATTACCCGCTACGGCTCCAATTTTGGGGTTGGCGAAGTGAGGAACCAGGCGCGCAATTGCATCGTGGGCAATAACGGTATCGGCATCGATGCCGACGTAAATCTCTTCCTCGAAGCGCTGAAGGGCAAAGTTGAGTGCTTCAGCTTTGCCAGCATTAGGTTTGGTCAGTACGGTGAGTCTGCCGGAGGCGATGTCTGCCGGGTAGGCTTCGCGTGCGATGTCGTGGGTCCTGTCGGTAGAGCCATCGTCGATCACGATGATGCGGATATTTTTGTAGGTCGACATCATGACGGACCGGATAGTCCGAACGATCACTTTTTCCTCGTTGTAAGCAGGAATCAGAACCGCGACTCGAGGCGCATATTCTGGCGTGGCGTAGTTTTTCCTGGTACGTACACGGTCAATGATCGCGCAGATTCCGATGATGATGAGGCGGCCGCTCATCAGGATGTCGCCAATAAAGAAGACACCCACAACGAAGTGATTGAAGAAGCTGATGAAGAAGAAGGCGAGAGAATCTGCTCGAGCCTGCCACCTTTGCTGGGGGGTCAGCGGAGGCATTACTTGATCGCGCGTTTTGCCTACTAGCTGGGATACCGGCACGATTTGGTATCCACGTGTGCGCAGAGCCTCAATCAACACAGGAAGCGCCGCGATGGTGGCGGATCGATCTCCCCCCCCATCGTGCAGAAGGATGACAGAGCCTTTATTCCACGGATGCGTCTCCATGTCGGAGATCTGTTTGAAGACACTGGCTGTGATCTCTTCGGGAGATTTGCGAGGGTGCTCATCCCAGTCGTTAGTGTCGATTTTGTTTCCAATGATTACGTAGCCCAGACCCTGGGTATGGTCTACGGGAGCAGCCTGATCATTGGTATCTGGTTCCTGATCGATTGAGTAGGGCGGCCTGAAATAGAGAGGCTGCACACCGAGTTTGGAGGCGAACAGCCTTTCGGTGAGATTCAATTGCAGATCGACTTGCGTTCCTGATACCTCGCTGATGTCGGGATGAGTAAAGGTGTGATTTCCAATCTCATGCCCTTCGCGATACACCCGCTGCATCAACCCGACATTGTTCTGAGCGGTCTCTCCGATCATGAAGAATGTACCGTGCACACCATACCGCTTGAGGATATCGAGGATACGAGGAGTCCATACTGGATCTGGCCCGTCATCGAAGCTCAGAGCTACTTCCTTCGGGTGATAACCATACTGGGTGACGGTGTAGGAGAGGGGGTAAGAACTCATCGATTCTTGCGTGACCATGCGATAGTCAACAGGAATGGAGTCGTCGTCGTCCATGGTGACGACTCGCTCACCTGATTGTGGCTTGCGCGTTACGCGCAAGATATCTCCTTGGCCTTCGGTGTCCACGTCGTAGCCGGGCTCAACCTTTGCCAGGTCTTTGGCCGGATCAGACCGCATCGGCGAGTCCCATATCTTCCACAAGGAGTTGTCTTCAGAGCCGAGTCGCCACAGTGCGTAGGTTTGTATACCCAGAGCTCGCGCTGCCCTCATCTCATTTAGTACAGTGACGGCATCAAGAAACCACACCTGGTGCCGAACGTGGGCATCTTCGTCGTCGTAGGCGAAGTGAACGTTCAGAGAATCGTCGTCCAGATCTATCTGAGATTCTGAGTCAGCCGCAGCCTGCCAGGCTTCCTGAGTAGACAGGTTTTGCGTGTTCAGTACCTTTTCAGATGCGGGCCGTTTACGGCCTTTCTTGACAGGCGACGGCAAAACCGTGGTCCAGTCGTAGCCATAGCTGCCTATCGAGCAAATAATTTTTTCTTTTGGAACGACCTTGAGAACATTTTTCAGATTGCTAATGAACCAGTCCTGTGACGCGATCGGCCCCGGACCACTTTCGGTCTGGTGCTCGTCATAGTTCATCAGGAGCAGGCCATCGGAGTGGTCCGCGATGTACTTCAGGTCGTAGTCGTCATCGCCAACGGGAGTATTTACATATAGGCGCAGATTGCGCGGATGAAAATCGTTGTAGAGTGACGTAATCAGAGCCTTGTAGCCAGGCTGAGCTGACGTAGGAATCTCTTCGAAATCCAATGACAGGCCGCGATAGGATGGATTGGCCTCAAGGAAAGTGTCTATCTGTTTGAGGAAAGTGGCCCGAGCGGTTTCGTTAGACAGAAAGTTTCCCACCTCTGGCATAAAGACCCCTTTGACGGGGTCAAAGTTATTGACCAGGGGAAAGACTTCGGTATCGACATGGTTCACCGCGATGGTGCGGGCGACCTTATCTGCCATGTCCACGCCGTGCACTCCCGCGTTATCAATAACCGCGAAGGGACGGTTGTCGCTCGTATACGAGGTTAGGCTGCCATCAGGCGTAACGACATGTAGCCACTCAGGAAAGAGCAGGTCAATTTGCTTGATATGCTGCTTTAGCGAGGAGTAGCTGGCCGCATCCCAGTCGACGTAGTATGCTGCCCGCAGGCCTTCGCCGGAGTTCAGCGGAACGTCTGACGGCTTCAAATCAGTCTTGCGATGTGCAGACCGATGCAGCTTCTGCCCTGGCTTTAGAGTGGGCTGGTTTGCTAATGTATGGAAATTGCGCTTCTGGGTTTGCAGCAAAAGTTCCGGCAGCGGCTTCATGCGAAGCAGACCAACAAGGAATATGGTGACGAGCACAAATCCAAAGAGGGCCAAGACATCTAGGATTCGTCGCAGTCGCTTCCAACGCTTGCGTTGCGGGTCGTAAAAAATTTGTCTGTTCATCAAAAACTAGCGACCGTGCGCAGGTCCGACTTATTCTATGGTATATGGCGGACTCACCCTAGTCAACGCGCTGGGGAGGAATGGCATTGCCCGCAGTATGATGCAATTAAATGATCAACAAACGACGGCAGATAGAACTGTGCGCGGCATCGGCACTGGCGCTTGGGCTTGCCCTGCGCATCTGGTTTATCTCTCATGTTGCACGGATTGCCGGTGACACTCTTATCTATGGAGATATCGCCAAAAATTGGCTGGAACACGGCGTCTACGGCTTCTCTCAGTCCGCTGCTGGACCCGTTCCAACCCTGATTCGTCTGCCCGGATATCCTCTTTTCCTTGCGTTCAGCTTTCGCCTCTTCGGCGTCGAACACTACACCGCTGTAATGTATGTCCAGGTTGCCATCGATTTGCTGACTTGTCTGCTTGTAGCTGCTCTTGCAGGCCGGTTATTTGGGCGTCGAGTTGGGCTGGCGGCTCTTTGGCTTGCGGCGTTATGTCCTTTTACGGCGAGTTATGTCTCCGCGCCGCTCACGGAGACTCTAAGTCTTGCTTGTGTCGCGCTTACCTTCTATGGTCTTGAGCGGTGGCGAGCAGCAGAGTTAGGCGTCAACACCTGGCTATGGGTAACTTCCGCGGCAATGGCTTATGGGGTTTTGCTGAGACCGGAGCAGGGCTTGCTAGCCGCCGCAGTGATTCCTGCGATGTTTTGGGCGGTTCTGCGATCACAATCCTCGACGGGATCATTTATCGTCCGATCGCTCAGGCCCGTGGTTCTCGCGGCTGTCTGTGTCGTGTTGCCGCTTGCACCCTGGACTCTACGGAATTGGAGTACATTTCATGTCTTTCAGCCGCTCGCGCCCCGTTATGCGACTGATCCAGGAGAGACTGTCCCGCTGGGTTTTCAACGCTGGTTTCGAACCTGGGCGATCGACTTTGCCTCGACCGAAGATGTGTATTGGAACTATAACGGTGCTTCCATCGATATCGCCGATCTTCCCTCACGCGCTTTTGACTCGAACGATCAGTACAGTCGCACCGAGGTTCTTTTACACGAGTACAACGAGACCGATAACGCCTCGCCCAGCCTGGACACCCGTTTTGACTCCCTCGCGCAGGAGCGCATTCATGCTGATCCCCTTCGCTATTATCTTGCATTGCCGATAGCTCGATTGTTGAACATGGCTTTCCGGCCGCGAACCGAGATGTTCCCGATCGAACTGGAGTGGTGGAAGTGGCACGAACACCCAAAACAGACGGCCTTTGCTACTGCTTATGCCGCTCTCAACATGGCCTATTTTATATTGGCAGGCATGGGACTTTGGCGCTGGCGTCGGCGTGGTTGGGGGCCGAGTCCGTTGGTGGCATGGTCAATGATTTGGTTCGTCGTTTTGAGATGCGCTCTGTTGCTAACGCTCGATAACTCGGAGCCGCGCTACACTCTCGAACTATATCCGGTAATACTTGTGTGGTCCGCGGCGGTCTTTGCTCGGTTCAAACACGGTGCAAATTCGATCACTTTGTAAGTAGAGGAGTTACGAACGGCAGCAGATTACCAGCTACCACTTTATTGCCGCTGGCTGTGGCGTGGGTGCGATCTGGCTGCATCATTCCATCAACGCCGAAGACGCCCTTCAGGAGGAATGGAAGCATCGGTACGTGATATTTCTGCGCTAATAGCGAATAAGTGGCGTTGAATTGCTTGATGTAATCGGGTCCGTAGTCAGGCGGGAGTGTAATTCCTGCCAATACTATCTTCGTTCCACTCGACTTAAGGGATTGCAATATCTTATCGAGATTGGCGCGAGTGTCTTCGATTCGTAATCCGCGGAGGCCATCATTGCCGCCGAACTCCACAATAACGACAGCAGGTTTCATCGCGATGATGTTGTTCACGCGCTCAAGGCCGTCCTTGGTTGTGTTTCCGCTGATTCCGGCATTTACAACACGATATTTATAGCCGCGCGAATCGAGTTCGGCCTGTAGGTAGTCTGGGTAAGTCTGTCCTGCCTCGGTACCATAGCCTGCGGTCAGACTGTCGCCGAAGCTGACGATCAGGGGGCGCTTGTCTTGAGAGTTGTTTACGGGCTCGATTCTTGGGGGGGCGGTGGTACTCGATGCATCTGTTTTCGCAAGATCGCTTGTCCTCGAATCGATGGTCGATGATTCCTTCGAGGCGCGGTCTGTTTTGCACCCGTTCAGGTATAGGACACTAGCCGCTACTATAAGAACAACTCCAAATTGCCGCATCTTTACGAATCTACCAAAGTCCAATCAAGTAATAGACGAGGGCCCGCAGGTGAATGAAGCCGTAACCAGCACTTTTCCCATGATTGCCGTCGAAGGTCTCCGCAAATCGATCCGTAACGGAACGCGTACGGTCGATATCTTGAAGGGGCTCGACTTTACGGTGCCTCAGGGGCAGTTCGCAGCCGTTATGGGCTCATCGGGCTCGGGAAAGTCGACGTTGCTTGGGCTGCTTGCCGGGCTTGATACTCCAAGTGCCGGTAATGTGCGCCTAAATGAGACTGCGATCTCATATCTGCCTGAGGACAAACTGGCTCAGGTGCGAGGTAAGACGATTGGATTCGTATTCCAGAGCTATCAGCTGATTCCTACGCTGACTGCGCTGGAGAATGTGCTGCTGCCTTATGAGTTGAACTCCGATTCACAGAATTCTGATGCGGGAATGACTCGCGCTCGAGAATTGCTTACGAATGTTGGCCTGGCGGATCGGCTGGATCATTATCCGGTCCAGCTTTCCGGTGGTGAGCAGCAGCGAGTGGCGCTGGCACGAGCGTTCATTCTCCGTCCGCCGATCGTGCTGGCTGATGAGCCTACGGGCAACCTGGACTCGACGAATGGGGCTCACGTGCTGGAACTGCTGTTGAACCTGAATCGCCGGGAAGGAACGACGTTGGTTCTGGTGACGCACGATCCGGTTCTGGCCAGTTATGCCAATCGGCGCATCGTTCTGCGGGATGGGCTGATCATCTCGGACGAGGTCAATCCTAGTCCTGCTGCAGATCCGCAACAGGCTGTTACTGTGGCGCGGTAGGAGGAAACGCGATGGCTGCTTTGACCTACCGTTCCGCTGCCAAGATTGCTGCTCGCGAGATGCATTCTTCGCGAGGGAAGTTCTTCTTCGTCATCCTTTCGGTCGCTATTGGGGTTGCGGCGCTGACGGGTGTTCGGGGTTTCTCCTCTTCGTTTCGGGCTACGCTTCTCAATCGGGCTCGCGGCATTATGGCGGCGGACCTTTCGGCTCGGATGTTCATGCAGCCAACTCCAGAGCAGCAGAAGGGGCTGGATGCTATCGAGCGAGAGGGCGTTGAGGTAACTCCTGTTACGGAGCTGCTCTCGATGGCTTCGGCCGTTAAGACGCTTGATCCGCTGCTGGTCTCGCTCAAGGCTGTTGATCCCGCGATGTATCCGTTCTACGGCGATGTGGAACTTGCGCCGAAGGTTCCGTTGAAGTCCGTGCTTACGCCGGACTCGGTGGCGGTTGCTGATGATCTGCTCGTTCGGCTGCATCTGGCGGTTGGCGATCAGATCAAGATTGGCAATCGGTTGTTTCGTATTGCAGCTGTTGTCGTTAACGAGCCTGATCGTCTGTCGGGGAACTTCGCCGCTGGGCCTCGCGTGCTGATCTCGTGTGAGGGACTTGAGGAGAGCGGGTTGCTTGCTCCTGGAAGTCACGCTGGTCAGCGATTCCTCTTTAAGGTTCCTAAACCTGCGAACGGTGCTCCAATCTCTGACCGCGCTGTTGCCGATCTGAAGGCTCGGCTGGAGAAGCTGCTTCCTGAGTCTCAGGTGATCGACTACCGCGAGACGAATCCTGCGCTGACGCAAGGTCTTGATCGGGCGACGAGTTTGCTGTCGCTGATGAGCCTGGTTGCGCTGGTGCTCGGTGCGGTGGGCGTGGCCATGGCGATGCGTGCGCATCTGCAGCAGCGACTGGACACGATCGCCATTATGAAGTCGCTCGGCGCTCGCTCCGGGCAGATCATCAAGATCTATCTGCTGCAGACGTTGCTGCTGGGACTGCTTGGCGGCGTGCTTGGCGTGTCTCTTGGGGTTGGCGTTCAGCTTGCGTTCCCTTACTTTCTCTCCAAGTTCGTCAACTTCGAGACTGCGCTTCACATTCAGATTCGCACTGTTCTTACGGGACTTGGCGTTGGTGTTCTTACGACGCTGCTGTTTACGCTTCCTCCTTTGCTCGATATACGCAATGTTCGCCCTATTCTCATCCTGCGACGAGCGGTTGAAGATACCGAGGACCCGTTTGTTACTGCAGTCTTCCGGAAGCTGCGGAAGAACCTGATGCAGATTGTTGCTGCTGCGCTGATACTTGCCGGGCTGGCGGCTATTGCTACTACGCTTTCGGACTCGGCTACGGTTGGCAAGGTATTCTCGCTTGGTTTGGTTGGCGTGCTGGCGGTGTTGCTGGCTGCTTCTGCGGCGGTGCTTGCGGCGCTTCGGTGGTTCCTGAATCGCACTCGATTGCATCTGCCTTCGGCGGTTCGACATGGTCTGGCGAATCTGTATCGTCCGGGCAATCCTTCGGCTGCGTTGCTGGCTGCGCTTGGGATGGGCGTGATGCAGATTATGTCGGTTTACCTGGTGCAGCAGGCGGTTGTGACGGAACTGCATATATCGAGTGCGCCGAATCTGCCGAATGTGTTCCTGATCGACATCACGAACGATGAGATCGATGGAATGCGCGCGCTGCTGAAGTCGCAGAAGAGCGTTACGGCGGAACCAGAGATGTTGCCTGTGGTTTCGTCGCGGATCATCGAACTGGATGGCGTTCCGGCGAATCAGGCGAAGCTTAAAAATTTTCCGAAGCGGATGTTGCAGTCGATTAATTTGACGTGGGCCGGGGTTGCTCCTCCTGGAACTACGGTAGTTTCGGGGAAGTGGTGGGCTGCGGATGAGACGCGGCCGGTGGTGGCCATCAATGAGCGGCAGGCGGATCGGTTGGGCGTGAAGGTTGGTTCACGCGTTACGTTTGCGGCCCAGGATACCCAGATCGTCGCGACGGTGGCGGCACTGATCAAGGCTGATGGTCAGCATGCCTTTTCGCGTGCTGAGTTTGTGATGCCTCCACGGGTGCTGGTCGGGCTGCCGGTGATCTGGTATGGCGGCGTTCATGTCGATCCGAACCGGGTTGGGGAGTTGCAGCGGGCTCTGTATGCGGCGTATCCGACGGTTACGGTGATCAATGTTGCGCAGGCGCTTGAGACTGTTCGTTCTGTGGTTCTGCAGATTACTTATGTGATTCAGTTTCTTGCGGCGTTTTCGATCTTTGCCGGGGTCATCATTCTGGCGAGCAGCATTGCAGGGACTCGCTATCGGCGGATTCGAGAGGTTGTTGTTTTGAAGACGTTGGGAGCTACGCGAGCGCGGATCGCCACGGTGTTTTCGATTGAGTTTGCAGTGCTCGGGCTGGTAGCGGGGGTGGTCGGAATTGGTTTTGCCAACCTGATTGCACGCACCCTGCTAGTCCGGCTCAGCGTGACCTACCGGTTTCATCTGACGTGGAACCTTGCTGCCCTGTTAGGGACGGCTGCCCTTACTGTTGTTACGGGTTGGGTGGCCAGCCATCGCATCCTTGGGCAAAAGCCTTTGGAGGTTCTTCGGGAGGAATGAGGGTAACCCCCCCCGGGGGGGGGGTGTAGCTTAAGTTATTTATATTCAACGACTTGCGTATTTTGTCTCCTTGTAAAATCGTCATTCTAAAGGCTTTATGGGTAAATTCGTCTTTCTAAAAGGTTTATTGCGAGTTAAATGGCAACAGCCCGGGTTTTCCGGGCTGTTTTTCTGATTCTTTAACTAGTTTAGCAGGTTGAGAGAAACTCTTTTGCAAATGGATGTTGTTGATTGTGAATGGTTTATATGGAAATGCGACTTGACACGCAAAAAACGCCCATATTTCGAAGATTTATTTTTTTGGGTAGGGAAGTAATCTTGTGTCGGTTGTAGGATGTAACTGGTTACAAAATACGTTAGCAGAGCAGGTGTTGGTAAATGAAGCTGAATGAGACAGAGGTGTTACGCGCGCATCAACAGCGGTTTGGGAGAGGTGGCGAGGTCTTTGCCGCTCCTGCTCGCGTGAACCTGATTGGCGAACACACAGACTATACGGGTGGGCTGGTGATGCCAATGGCGATAGGGTTCAGTACGGTTGCGGTGGTAAGTTCGCGGGAGGATGGGCGAGCGGTTTTTTATTCAGAGAATTATGGAGAAGAGGCATCGTTTGAGATTTCTTCGCTGAAGCGGGAGCCGAGGGGGAACTGGAGCGATTATCCGGCTGGAGTGTTGTGGAGCCTGATGCAGGAAGGAATAAAGGTCAGCGGATTCAACATGAATCTGAAGGGGGATGTGCCTTTGGGATCTGGGCTGAGTTCTTCGGCTTCGATTGAAGTGGCTACTGCGATGGCGTTGCTGAGCCATGCGAAGACTGAATTACCGCTTGAAAAGATTGCGACGGTTTGCCGGCGGGCAGAGAACGAATATGTGGGTGCGCAGACGGGAATTATGGACCAGTTTGTGGTGGCTGGTGGTGTAAAACATCGCGCGATGATGCTGGATTGCCGGTCGCTGGAGTTTGAACTGTTGCCGCTGCCGGACGAGATACGGGTGGTGATCTGCAACTCGATGGTGAAGCATGAGCACTCTGAGGGAGAGTATGGAGATCGTCGCGGCGAGGTGGAGGCTGGGCAGGCGGTGCTGAAGAAGGAACGTAAAGGGATTGAGCTGTTGCGGGATGCGACGCTCGAAGACCTGGAGGCCTGTAGAGACAAGATGCCTGCGGCGAACTTTGCTCGTTGCAAGCACATCATCACCGAGAATGCGCGAGTGCTGAAGGCGCGGGAGGCCTTGCTTGGGAGCGATATGGAGAGGTTCGGGCGGCTGATGGTGGAGGCTCACGCGAGTATGCGGGATGACTTTGCGGCGAGCTGCGAGGAAGTTGATGCGCTGGTGGAGATTGCCATGCGGCAGACGGGGTGCTTCGGCGCTCGAATTACAGGCGGTGGATTTGGCGGATGCACGGTGAATGTGGTGAGGGTGGAGAATGCCGAGGCGTTTGTCGCGGCTGTGCGCGAGGACTATCGAAAGGCTATCGGGATTGTGGCGGAGTGCTTTGTCTGTGAGCCCTCGGATGGGGCGCTGGCTTTGTTGGCGAAGGTCGGTGTGTAGTGAATCCACTGGCTCAGCAGAATCCTCATCGACGATTTAATCCATTGAAGCGAGAATGGGTGCTGGTGTCGCCGAATCGGACGCAGCGGCCCTGGCAGGGACAGACGGAGAAGGCTGTCGCTCCTGCTGCGCTGACTTACGATCCTGAGTGCTATTTGTGTCCGGGGAACGCGAGGGCGGGCGGGGCGCGGACGGACAAGTACGAGAGCACGTATGTGTTTGAGAACGACTATGCGGCTTTGAAGGCGGATGCTCCGAGATTCTCAAGCGACGAAGAGGGTAAGGGAATCCTGGTGGCGGAGGGGGAGAGTGGGATCTGCCGGGTGATCTGCTTTTCGCCGCGACATGACCTGACGCTGGCGAAGATGTCGGTGGAGGAGATTCGCCGGGTGGTGGATGTGTGGGCTGCACAGTGTGCGGAGCTTGGGGCGCGAGAGGACATCGGCTATGTGCAGGTGTTTGAGAATCGCGGGGCGATGATGGGTGCGAGCAATCCGCATCCGCATGGACAGATATGGGCGAGCCGGTCGGTTCCGAATGAGGTGGTGGCGGAGCAGATTGGGCAGGCGGAGTATCTGAAAGAGCATGGGTGCTGTTTGCTTTGTGTGTACCGCGATATGGAGGTTGCGCTGGGGGAGCGCGTGGTGGCGAAGAATGACAGCTTCGTTGCGGTGGTTCCGTTCTGGGCGGTGTGGCCGTTTGAGGTGATGATTCTTCCTTCGCGGCATATTGCGGATCTGGAGTCGATGACGGATGCGGAGCGGGATGATTTTGCGGCGATGCTGCAGGAGGTGACGAAGACCTACGACAAGGTGTTTGATACGCCGTTTCCTTATTCGATGGGGCTGCATCCGAAGCCATCGGATGGGGAGGAGCATCCGGAGTGGCACTTTCATGTGCATTTTTATCCGCCACTGTTGCGGTCAGCTACGATTCGGAAGTTCATGGTTGGGTTTGAGCTGCTGGGTGGGCCGCAGCGGGATATTACTCCGGAGACGGCTGCGGAGACTTTGCGAGCAGCGGCTTTGCGGTAGTCGTCTCTATGCGGGATTGGGTGCCTCGCCATCGACTGTCACGGTGGCTTCTGAGAGGCGGCGGAGAAGCTTTCGTTGCCGGGCTAGAGGCGGCCAGCTGTAGAGGAAGATGTTGGATGGGTGCCAGATGGCAACCCAGCCGAAGATGACGAAACTCTCCTGAAGGATTTGGGAGAGCGGGCCTTCCTTCAGGCTGATCCCGATAATCCAGGCGAGCACGAGACAGATAGAGAGAACGATGAGTGCGACGAGCAGGGCAAGGCGTCCTGTCTTGAATAGCTCGCGCATCTCTCGGGATACGGCGTCGCTTTTGATACGGAAATAGCCTTTGATCGCGTTAGCTATGTCGGATGCTGAGGCTTGAGAAAACTCGTCCCATGGAAGATGGATGACGATTTCGATGGGGGCGGACTTTGGCAGTTCCTGCGCCCAGGCGACGATGTATTCTTCCGCCTCGATGGCGAGGTCGCTTTGCCGGAAGGGCGAGGGGTCAAGTGTATGAAACAACTGCGCTACTCTGCGTAGCTTCAACTCGATCCGTTCTGTGTGTGCGGTCGGTGATGTCTCTTTCATGGCAGATTCATCGTAGAGCGAAAAGATTTATGTAGTTTGGACTTGACATATTCCTATATCGGAATATATGTTTTGATGCATGGCACGAGCGGCAACAACGACAGATGTGTTCAACGCAATCGCAGAGCCTCGGCGGCGTGAGGTGATTGCGGCATTAGCGGATGGTGGGGAGTATTCGGTGGGCGAGGTGGTGGTGCGGTTGAAGATGCCGCAGCCTGCGGTGTCGAAGCATTTGGGAGTGCTGCGCAAGGTTGGAGTTGTATCGGTGATTAAACGCGGGCAGCACCGGATGTACCGGTTGAATGCGGCGGAGCTGAAGCCGGTGCATGACTGGGTGAAGGTGTTTGAACGTTACTGGACGCATCAGTTGAACCAGATCAGGGTGCGTGCGGAGAAGAAGGCGTTGGAACGGATGGTTTCTGGGGACGACAAATCTTAAAAAGGCTGGAGGAATGATGTCCATGAATGTTGCAGAGCAGGGAATTCATACGCTTGAGATTGTGAAGGATGAAGAGATTGCAGCTCCGATTGAGATCGTGTTCGAGACGATTCTCGAACAGATGGGGCCGTATAACGAGGGGAATGGGCCGATGCCGATGGTTCTGGAGGCGTGGCCGGGTGGGCGATGGTATCGCGACCTTGGAAATGATGCGGGACACTTCTGGGGGCATGTGCAGGCGATTAAACCGCCTACGCTGCTGGAGATCTGTGGGCCGTTGTTTATGTCGCTGCCGGCAACTTCGAACGTGCAGTACCGGTTGACGGAGGAGAACGGCGTGACCCGAGTGCGGTTTGTGCATCGGGCGATGGGGTGGATCGCGGAAGAGCATCGCGATGGCGCGAATGTGAACAAGGGATGGGGGAGTCTGATGATGCGGATTCGTGCGGGTGCGGAACGAAAAAGTATCAAGAGCTGAGATCTCGAAATAGGCCGGAGTGTTGGCGTCGAATGCCATTTGTTGCAATGGCATTCGACAAGGAGATGAAGGCATGAGATGGACCGGGGCGGTAGTTATCTTTGCTATGAGTTTCGCAGCGTCTGTTTTGGCCCGCGGGGCAAAGTACTCTGCGATGAGCGACTACATGATGGAGCCGGATGCGGAGATTGCGCTGGCTAAGAGTGCGGCACCGGAGAATATCTCGGGACATGCGTCGGTCAAGGTGCTGACGGCGACGGGCTACAAGGTGGCTGTTGAAGGAAACAACGGTTTTGTCTGTGTTGTTTTGCGGGGCTGGGGTGCTCCGACGTTTACGCCCGCGGGGAACAGGGAGCTTGTGTACGACTCGAAGCTGAGGGCTCCGATTTGTTTTGATCCGGTTGCGAGCAGGACGGTTCTGCCTTATCAAGAGCTGCGGACGAAGCTTGGGCTGGAGGGGAAGGATCCGGAGGCGATTGCAAGCAGGGTATCGACTGCTTATTCGACGGGCGAGCTGCCGAAGATGGAGGGCGTGTCGTTCGCGTATATGTGGTCGGCGGATTCGAACCTTGGGCCTGGGATTGGCGCGTGGCATCCGCACATGATGGTGTACGCACCGTATTACACGAATGCGATGTTGGGGAACAACGAATGTGGTGGAGCTCCCTGTGTGAGCGATGATGCCGGCACGCCGTTCACCGTTGTTGTCATTCCTATGCATGGGATAACGGCGATCAAGGCAAAGAGTGTTGCGTTGCAGAAGTAGTGAAGGTAAACGGTTCAACCAACCAGGAGGAAACAATGAGCACAAGCGCAGTTAATGTGGGTCATAAGGTTGTATCGAACGCAGAGTGGCTGGAGGCACGGAAGGGGCTTCTGGCGAAAGAGAAAGAGTTCACGCGGATGCGCGATGCGTTGAGCCGGCAGCGGATGGAGTTGCCTTGGGAGCGGGTCGAGAAGAACTATGTGTTCGATGGGCCGAAGGGTAAGGAGACGCTGGCGGATTTGTTTGGCGATAAGAGCCAGTTGTTGATCTATCACTTTATGTTTGCGCCGGGATGGGAGCAGGGATGTCAGAGCTGCTCATTGATAGCTGACGGCATCGATGGGAACCTGGTGCACCTGGCGGCGCGTGATGTCGCGATGGCGGTGGTTTCGCGGGCTACGTTGCCGGAGATTGAGACTTTCAAGAAGCGGATGGGATGGCGGTTCAAGTGGGTGTCGTCGAATGCGAATGACTTCAACTGGGACTACCATGTGTCGTTCTCGAAAGAAGAGGCGGAGAAGGGAACGATGTACTACAACTATGCGATTTCGCCGTTCCCGAGCGAAGAAGGGCCTGGTTTGAGCGCGTTCTACAAGGATGAGAGCGGGGAGATCTTTCACACGTACTCGACTTTTGCGCGTGGCGGTGAGATGTTGCTGCATGTTTATAGCTATCTGGACTTGGCGCCGAAGGGACGGAATGAAGGAGGACTTTCGTATCCGATGGCGTGGGTTCGGCATCACGATAGGTATGAGGGCGCGCTGGTGAAAGGTGCCGGCTGCTGCGAGGGAGAGTAGGCGTGAGAGCGCGTGAGTGCTGTCATGCTGATGGAGCGCGGACTGGAGGTGGTCCGCGCTTGCGCTCTGCGAAGGCGGCAGGGTGGGTGCTGCCAAGTGCGGTGATGGTGTTGATGCCGAAGTGTCCGGCTTGTGTGGTGGCTTATGTTGCGATTGCTACGGGTGCTGGGATTTCGGTTTCGGCTGCAGCGCACTTGCGGTTGGTGATGCTCGTGCTTTGTGTGGTGATGCTGGTTTGGATGGCGGCGAAGCCTTTGTTGCGAGTGGTTCGGGGTTAGTTGGTGGAGATGGTGGGATTGCCGGGCTGGTTGGCTTTGAGGTAGTTGCCGTAGCCGACGACGATGGTGGAGCTGATGAGAAGGAAGAGACCTGTGGCTACGAGGGTTTTGGTGCGGCGGCTGGTTCCGCGCCACTCTTTGAGCGCGAGGCCCCAGAGGGTGGCGAAGAGGATGATGCTGGCCATGTGGAGGGTCCAGCTGGAGAAGTCGTACTTGCCCATCTTGGTCTGGCCCATGGAGTAGAAGAAAAACTGGAAGTACCAGATGACGCCGGCGAGCGAGGCGAGGATGTAGTTGGAGATGAGGGTGCGCGGGGAGAGGCGGTCGTGGGTGGAGACGTCGAGGGGGTCGTAGTCGACGAGGGTGCGGCCGGAGGCGTGGGTGGCGCGCATAGGATTGCTGCCGGGTTCGCCGGTGAATTGGCGGATGGAGCGGTTTTTGAGGATCAGAATTGCTGACCAGATGAAGTTTGTGAGGAAGCCTCCCCAGAGAACGATGATGAGGATGGGGAGGTTCTGCCAGAGGTCGAGGCGATGGTGTGCGAGTAGTTCGCGTTTGGCGATTGCTCCGATGGGTGCTCCGGCTTTGAGACCGAAGGCGAAGAAGGAGCTCATGACGCCGGCAAAGATGGCTACGGCGAGACCCTTGGCGAAGGAGTAGTCGGTTTCGCCAGCCTCGGCTTTTTCTTCGGGGGTTACTTCGCGTTCTTTGGAGAGTCCGGCGGCTCCGTTGATGGCTACAGCGACTAGGCAGATGGCGACGCCGAGGAGGATTACCTGACCGGAGGTCTCGTGGAAGATGGTGTGGATGGAGCCGTCATAGATGGGTGGAATGAGGGTTCCGAAGGCGGTGCAAAGGCCCAGGGCGATGGCGTAACCGAGGGCAAGGCCGAGATAACGGATGGCGAGGCCGAAGGTGATGCCGCCGACGCCCCAGAGGACTCCCCAGAGAAATGCGTAGTGGATGCTGGAGGCGGGGGCTTCGCGAAGGATGTTGACGACGTGGGGGACGAAGATGAAGGCGAGGACGAGAGGGGCGATGATCCACGCGGCGAAACCCTGGATGAGCCAGTAGATCTCCCACGACCAGCGCCGGATGCCACGGAAGGGGATGAAGTTGGTGGCGGAGGCGAAACCGCCGATCCAGTGATAGATGACGCCTAGAAACGGATTTGGTCCCACGTGGCCTCACTGCATTCGGTGATAATGATTCTTCAGTGTGAGCCATCGTACCTGAGAGAGAATACGTTGAGGAATGCTGGAATTGAATTTGGTGGAGGGTGCTCTGCGAGTTTCGCTGTTTATTACCTGTTATAACGACACGCTTTTTCCTGAGACGGGTAAGGCTGTGGTGCGTGTGCTGGAGCGGCTAGGGCACACAGTCGAGTTTCCTGCTGGGCAAACCTGCTGCGGGCAGATGCATTGGAATACGGGGTACCAGGCGGAGGCTCTGCCTTTGCTGCGACGTTTTGTCGAGCAGTTTCATTTGGCTGAAGCCGTGGTGGTGCCTTCGTCTTCTTGTGTGGCCATGATGCGGGATCATTATCCGAAGATGGCTTTGTCACTTGGGGATGAGGCGCTGATTGCTGAGGTGGATGGGCTGTTGCCTCGGGTATTTGAGTTCTCGGAGTTTTTGACGAAGCGGCTGGGGTTGGAGGATGTGGGGGCTTACTATCCGCATCGGGTAACTTATCACGCTAGTTGTCATGGGTTGCGGAATCTTGGGCTCGGGGATGGGCCTCAGCGTTTGTTGAAGGCGGTGCGGGGGATTGAGCTAGTGGAGATTGATGGGCTGGAGCAGTGTTGCGGGTTTGGCGGGACTTTCGCCGTGAAGAATGCGGACGTGTCTGGTGCGATGCTGGAGGAGAAGACTGCGGCGGTTTTGAAGACAGGTGCGGAGGCTTGTACGGCTTGCGATAACAGCTGTTTGATGCATATTCAAGGGGCGCTGCATCGGCAGCGGACTGGAGTGAAGACGGTACATCTGGCAGAGATTTTGGCTGGGAATGAAGGGGTGGGAGTATGAGGGTGACTTTGGCCGTTTTGCAGCAGCGAGCAGGGGCGGGAGCGGTTCGCTTCGCGAATGCCCACCTTAGCAACGATAAAACCGTCGCGAAGATGGGGCACCCAACGTTGTGGGTCAGAGAGGTCCATTGGTGAGCGACTTGGTGCTTGATCCGAAGACGGCGCCTGCGTTTCCGATTGCGGCGCGGACTGCGATGAAAGATGCGCAGTTGAGGAAGAATGTTCGCCATGCTACGGAGGTGATTCAGGCTAAGCGGGCTCGGGTGGTTGCTGAGATGCCGGACTGGCAGGAGTTGCGTGAGGCGGGTAAACAGATTCGTCAGCATACGATGATGCATCTGGATTTTTATCTGGAGGAGTTTGAGCGGAATTGTATGCGAGCTGGTGGTGTGGTGCATTGGGCTCGGGATGCGGCGGAGGCGCGGCAGATTGTAACGGCGCTGGTTAAGGCGAGTGGATCGGATGAGGTCATCAAGATCAAGTCGATGACGACGGAGGAGGTTCAGCTTAATAAGGCGTTGGAGGAGGCTGGGATTCGTGCGTATGAGACGGATCTGGCGGAGTTGATTATTCAACTTGGGCATGACCGGCCTTCGCATATTGTGGTTCCGGCGCTGCATAAGAATCGTCATGAGATTCGGGAGATCTTTCGGAGGGAGATGAATCTGCCGGAGATTGGGGATCGACCGGAGGATCTTGCGGATGCGGCGAGGATGTTTTTGCGGGAGAAGTTTTTGCGGGTGAAGACGGGGGTGAGTGGGGCGAACTTTCTGATCGCGGATACGGGTGGGGTCTGCATTGTGGAGAGTGAGGGTAATGGGCGGATGTGCCTTACGCTGCCTGAGACGCTGATTACGATTGCGGGAATTGATAAGGTTTTGCCGCGATATCAGGACCTCGAAGTGATGCTGCAGTTGTTGCCTCGATCGGCTACTGGTGAGCGGATGAATCCTTACAACTCGATATGGACGGGAGTGAGTGAGGGGGATGGGCCGCGGACGTTTCATGTGGTGCTGATGGACAATGCGCGGACGGAGGTGCTGGCGGATGAGGAGGCGCGGCAGACTCTGAATTGTATTCGGTGTGCGGCTTGTCAGAATGCTTGCCCCGTGTATCGGCAGACGGGCGGCCATGCGTATGGGAGCGTGTATGCGGGGCCGATTGGAGCGATTCTCACACCTCAGTTGCAGCAGATGCATCATGCGCAGTCGCTGCCTTATGCTTCGTCGCTGTGCGGAGCTTGCTATGAGGTTTGTCCGGTGAAGATCAATATTCCGGAGGTGCTGATCCATCTGCGGAATAAGGTGGTGAAGCAGAATGGTGCGTTGAATGTTGAAGCTGTGGCGATGAAGGCTATGGGGATGATCTTCAGAAGTGAGCGAAGGTTTCGCGCGGCGCAACGGCTGGGGAGGATGGCGGAGACGCCGCTGGTGCGGAAGGATGAGCAAGGCGAGGGGTGGATTGGGTGGTTGCCGGGAATGCTTGGGGGATGGACGCAGGCTCGGGATCTGAGAGAGATGCCAAAGGAGACGTTTCGGGAGTGGTGGGAGAAGAGGGGCGGAGATGGGAACTGAGGGTGTGGTGAATGCTTCTGCGCGAGCAGAGGTTTTGCGGCGTATTCGGGCTGCTAAAGGCGGTGCTTCCGGTAGTGTGGCTACTCGTCGTCAGTGGGAGACGATGGCGCGTGGATATCGGCGGAGCGCTTCGCGGGAGCGCCGCGCGGTGATTGAGTTGCTTGAGGATAGGCTGCGGGACTATGACGCGCATGTAGCTAGAGTGACACGAGATGATGTTGGGGCGCAGGTGGCTTTGATGCTAGAGGCTAGAGGGAAGCGGCGGATAGTGATTCCGACGGGGCTTGCTCCGGAGTGGTTGCCGGCGGCGGTTGAATTTGTTGTGGATGAGGGGATGACAGCTGCGGAATTGAATGAGGTCGATGGGGTGATGACTGGTTCGACTGTCGCGATTGCGGAGACGGGAACGGTGGTGCTGCAGAACGTGGCGGGGCAGGGAAGGCGCGCGACTACGCTGGTGCCGGACTATCACCTTTGCGTGGTGCGGGTTGAGGATGTGGTGGAGACGGTGGCGGAGGGGATGGAGCGGTTGGCGGCTACAGCGGAACTGACGACTACGTTTTTTTCTGGCCCTTCGGCTACCGCGGATATCGAGATGACGCGAATCAAAGGGGTCCATGGGCCGCGGTTTCTGGATGTGATTGTGGTGGAGTAGGCAGCGATGGGTGGTCGATTTCTTTGACATGCCGTATGGGAATGTTGCATCATGTCGGGATTGTTTCAATAGAGAGTATATTTCTCTAGTAAAAAATATCGCATGAGGGGTTCGGCGATGACATCGAATGACAAGGATGTGGCAGGGCGTGATGCGGAGAAGGTGTGGAGGGCCCTGGATGGTTTTCGGATTGAGTTGCCGTCGTGGGGGTTTGCCAATACGGGGACGCGGTTTGGGAAGTTTGTGCAGGGCGGTGCGGCGACGACGATAGAGGAGAAGTTTTCCGATGCATCGCAGGTGAATGCACTGACTGGGGCGAGTCCGACGATTTCGCTGCATGTGCTTTGGGATATGCCGGGTGGCCTGAAGGATGTTTCGGCGATTCAGGCGTTGGAGAAGACGCATGCGGTGCGGGTGGGGTCGGTCCATCCGAATCTGTTTCAGGACCAGAAGTATAAGCATGGGTCGATTGCGAATCCGAGTGCGGAGGTGCGGGCGGCTGCGCTGGAACATTTGTTGGACTCGGTGGAGATGGGGCGTGAGTTGGGGGCGAAGGACCTGTCGTTGTGGCTTGCTGACGGATCGAACTATCCGGGGACGCAGAGCGTACGGCGACGGATTGAGTGGATGGAAGAGGTGCTGGGCGCGACTTATGCCGCGATGGGACCGGAACAGAGGATGCTGATCGAATACAAGCCGTTTGAGCCTGCCTTCTACCATACGGACATCGCGGACTGGGGGATGGCGACGGAATTAGCTCGCGGGCTTGGGCCAAAGGCCAAGGTGCTTGTGGATACGGGGCACCATTTCCTAGGGACGAATGTTGAGCAGATTGTGGCGTGGCTGCTGCACCTGGGTGTGCTGGGCGGTTTTCACTTCAACGATCGCAAGTATGCGGATGATGATCTGACGCTGGGATCGATTGATCCATACCAGGTGTTTCGCATCTTCCATGAGATTGTGAACGCGAAGGCGAGTGAGCGGGCGGACATTGCCTTCATGATTGACCAGAGTCATAACCTGAAGGGAAAGATGGAGGCGATGGTGCAGACCGCAGTGATGGCGCAGGAACTGTACGCAAAGGCAGCGCTGATCGATCAGGTGAAACTGGTGGAGTTGCAGGATGCTTGCAGACTGGTAGAGGCGGAGGAGTGTTTCCGTGGCGCATTCTGGCAGGATGTGAGGCCGGTTGTGCGGGAGTGGCGTGTGGCGAGAGGGCTACCGGCTGAGCCGTTGACGGCCTTGGCGGAGAGCGGATACGTGGAAAAGATTTCGCGGGATCGAGCAAGCAGGAACGCGGGGAGTGTTTCGAGTTACGCGTGATTGAAGGATCGGCTCAATATTTCATTATCTAAAACAAACTTCGCTTGTCGCATAACATCGCGGCCCAAGAAGAGATTGTTTTTTGAAGGAGCCTATGGCGGAACGAAAGACGACGAAGAGGCTTTACCTTATTCCGGTGCTGTCGAAGGCGTTGGACATTCTTGAGCTTTTGCAGGTGGCGAACCAGCCAATGACGCTGGAGGCTATTCATCGGCAGACACGGATATCGAAGACGACGGTGTACCGGGTGCTGAAGACGTTTGTGCATCGCGGGTATTTGTCACATGGGCCGGATGGACTTTATCGACAGGTGACGCGACCTAGGAAGATGCGTTTTGGGTTTGCAGGGCAGAGCTCGGACATGCCGTTTTCCGAGGAGGTAAGGAAGAGCCTGTTGGATGCGGCAGCCTCGGTTGGGGTGGACCTGATGGTGTTGGACAATCGCTATGATGCTGAGACGGCGCTGAAGAATGCGGAGGAGTTTATCCGGAACAAGGTCGATCTGGTAATTGAGTTTCAAGTGGAGCAGAAGGTAGCTCCGATGATTGGGGACAAGATCGCCGCGGCGAAGATACCTTTGATTGCGATCGATATTCCGCACCCTCATGCGACTTACTTTGGAGTGGACAACTACCGGGTTGGAATTGAAGCAGGAGTGACGCTAGCAGCCTACGCAGCAGCGAACTGGGGTGGCAAGGTGGATTGGGTGATTGGGTTGGATCTGGCGGAGGCAGGACAACTTGTGCAGAGCAGGATAACGGGCGCGTTTGAGGGAGTTCGGAGCGGGCTGCCGGATTTGCCGGTGGAGTCGTTTGTGCGGATCGATGGACGTGGAATGCGTGAGAAGAGCAAGAAGCTGATTGCGGATTTTCTGCAACGTCATCCGAAGGATAAACATATTTTGATTGCAGCGGCCACGGACTCAAGTGCGCTGGGTGCTGTGGACGCAGTAAGAGAGGTCAAGCGCGACAGGCATGTGGCGATTGTGGGGCAGGACTGCATTGCGGAGGCGATGGTAGAGATGAAAAAGGCGAGGTCGCCGCTGATCGGGTCCGTCTCACACGAAGCGAACTCGTATGGGACGAACCTGATGCACCTGGGGCTTTCGCTGTTGCGTGGCCAGACGGTGGCTCCCTATAACTATGTTGCGCACAAGATGATTACCCGCGAATCTCTGCGTCAAGCGTGATTGCAGCCGCAGGATGACCGGATGACCAACTCCACTTTCAGGGTTGTACGGTTTCCGGATTTTGGCCGCTTGGTGGAGGGTGTGTTCAATTGATTGAAGAGGACTTCTGCGGCAACCGTCCCGAGTTGTTCCACGGGCTGGCGAATGACCGTCAGCGACGGGACAAGCATGTCGGCAAGTTCAAGATCATCAAAGCCGATTACGGCAACATCACGGGGTGCCTCTATTCCCAGTTTGCGCAAAGAGCGTATCAGGCCGCGGCTGACCATGTTATTGCCGCAGAAGAATGCAGTAGGTGGATGTTTTCCGTCGAGGAGCCTGGAAACCTCCTTAAATATAAGTTCCTCCGATGAACATTCGAGGGAAGCCTTCGGAAGGAGCTTCGCCTGCGAAAGCGCTCGCTTGTATCCGCCTAGTCTGGTCTGGATGGAGTAGAGCTTACTGGAGTCGCCAAGGAAGTGAATACGTTCGTGGTTGTGCTCTTGGATCAGGTGTTCGGTGCCACTGCGAGCTCCCGCGTAATTTTCTACGAGAATGCTGGGAACGCGCGGTATGAGCATGGGGCGGTCAAAGGACACGATCGGAGTTTGCTGAAACATCGGATCGGCGAACTGAGACCCTGTTCTGGCGGGACAGACGAGAAGTCCTTCGACGTTTTTCTGCAGCATCCACTGAGCTTCGGATGACTCCGTCTCTACGCTGCCATTGCTTGCTGTCAGGATCATCGAGTAGCCGTGTTCCTGCGCGATCATGTTGATGCTATTAGCGCAGATGGCAAAGAACGAATCGGCGAGGGAAGGCACAATCAGGCCGATCGATTTCGATTTGAATCCACGAAGGGCGCGGGCTATTTCGTTAGGGCGATAGTCAAGTTGCGCGATAGCAGCGTGAACCCTCTTTGCTGTGGCTTCGCTGACGTTTGCGGAGTTGTTCAGGACACGCGAGACTGTCATAGTTCCGACTTTGGCAAGCCTCGCAACGTCGATCATTTTGATTGTCTTATTCATTTTTTATAGATATTGATTCCCGTTTAATAGTCTGTGGTTGGGACGTTAAAGTTGGCAGCAAGGTCCAGCGATTTTTTCCGCAGCAGCTTTTTTGTAATTCATTTGTCGGCGGATGCAGCTGCAAGGCTGTGCAGGCGGTCGGAAACGTTTAGAAGTGCCCGGCCATCGTGATATGCAGCTTTCCATATGCTCCCTTTTGCGGTGGTAGTGGGCGTGCCGTCCGGTTTGATCATGTTGTAAATACCGTGGTACTGGGCATCAATCTGGTAGCGCTGGATGTACTGCCATTGCTGCTGGAAGCGGCGCCAGTAGACATCGGTTTGTGCGCCGTACTTTTCGTGCAGTAGCAGGAGTGTGTTGAGGGATTCCATCTGGACCCACCACTCCTTGCCGAGGTCGGCCGGATTTCCGACGAAGGGCCCGGATTCGTAAAGGCCGCCGTGCTCATCGTCCCAGCCATAGGCGTAGGAGTGATCTGCGAGCATGCGTCCGATTCGTTCGGTCTCCTGATCGGAGGGCTTGCCGAGCACATCCGCGGCTTCGTGCATGAGATACGTTGTCTCCACGTCGTGGCCGTAGGAGTCATGATCGGGAACCGCACGCCAGTCGTTGGTGAAGTAAAGATTCATAACCCCAGGCTGCACGGCCACTTTGTCGCGAACGACATGGAGGAGCTCATCGACCCGCTGACGAAGCGTGTCGTCCTTCCAGACTTCATAAAGCTGCGTAAAGGACTCGAGAAGGTGAATGTGGGTGTTCATAGATTTGTAGCCGAGAGGGAAGCCGCCCAGCATCGAATTGTGAATGATTGGGTTATACGGCTCAGCTTGATATGGAGTTCCATCGCGATGGAGCGCCTCAAAATAGCCTTGATTTATGGGGTCGTGCGCATGCTTATCGATCCAGCGAAAGGTTTCCTGAGCCAGGGCCAGAGTGGCCGGGTCATGTGTGGCCTGATAGGCAGCGGCGAGCCCATAGAGAGCGAAGCTCATGCCATAGAGATGTTTTCCATCTGTGAATTCTGGTGATATTTTTCCATCGTCATCAAGGCCTAGATAAAAGCCACCATACTGCTTATCCCAGAGAACATTTTGCAGATAGTCGACACCATGCCTGACATAAGGGAGGTATTGGTTTCGCAACTCCGGCCGGCGCATGGCAACCTGAGAAGCTATCCAAGTCATGCGTCCCTGAAAGACGGAAAACTTGCCGTGGCTCCTGGTGCGTTGCCAGTCGCGAGCGAAGTCTGAGTAGAAACCTCCGTGCTCATTGTCGATTGTTCGGGGAAACCACACGTCGAGGATATCCCTTTGAAGCGTCGTATTGACTTCATCTGCGTAATGTAAATAGGCATTCCTGCCCGGAGGGAGAAAAATAAAGTGATCAGGAGTGTGAGCCGCAGGTTCGGAAACCTGGGCGTGAGCTGTTGGGAGAGACAGAGTTAGAGCAAATGCAAGCGAATATGCAAACAGCTTTTTCATCCATGCCCCGTGATTGCGATATTAGGTGCCATTTCCACTCCTAACTTTTAGGAAGAGCCCGAGCATTTTGTCGGTCCAGCACGATCAATCTCCTCTAGGCGTTTCGTTGGGGAATCGATATTTGGAGAGACAAAAGTTTTGGATGGCGGTAAAGATGCCTGTTTGAAAACAGGGAAAGGATAACGAAATCATTTGGCTTTGGCGAGTCGTTCTCGTTTTTTGGTAGTGGGCTACCATTTCCCAGTGAGGAAGCGATCAAAACTCAGGTAGCACAAGTCAGAGATGCAATACCGGACTGGTTTGATGCAGGTGAGGCTGGAGATTCATCTTGGTTTTCTTGATGTGGTATCGTTATCGCGCCGAAGGAGATCGCTTTCTGCATGAAGTTAGTCAAGTCCAATTTTGCGTTGATCAATACCAGTTTGTTTGCTGTGCACCCTAAACGGCGGTGGCTTTTAAGTGCGGCAGTCGCGTTTGCGACGTGTTCCACGATTGCCACAGCGCAGATGATTGTGACCAATACGCCGGCGCAATATGGGCCATATAACGGTGTTTTTCTTGCGGATGGCATGGGGTTGAAGATGCCTCTGGCAGACGCGCACGATACCGTGTTACGTGCTGATTTGCCGTGGTCGCTCTACTGTTGGATACGGACAGGTGAATCGGTGAAGACGCGAGAGCTGGTTGCCGGCCTTGGGAGCATTTCAGCCGAGAACCCGAGGTACCTCGGCGTCGATGCCGGCAAAGTAATGCTGTGGATGGGGAAGGGGAACGAACTTAGCGCTGCCGCGGACCTTAAGGCTGGAGAATGGCATTTGCTCGCTGCAACGTTTGATGGCAGCCTTTTCCATCTTTATGCCGATGGGGTACAGGTGGGAAGCGGCTCGCTTTTGCTGGGAAGCACGAATCCGTTGCTGCAAATGGCGCCGCCAGCTTCGCCGTTGAACACTGCGGTTGTTGGAAGGCACTTCGGTGGCCAGATCGCGTCGTTCACGTTATCGCGACGAACGTTGTCGGATGAGGATGTTCGTCAGCTTCATGAAAGTCCGCCGACCTTTTCCCTAATTCGTTTTGAGGAAGGATCGAAGCCGTGGCCACTGCAGACGCGTGGACAAGCGGGCTATCGTGCGCCGCAGGATCCTTCAACCTGGCCTAAGAGCCGAGCGCCGTTCTCGTCGCCCACGACGCTCAAGCGTGCGCCAGTAGGAACTTCTCTGTCGGAAACTGGTCCCGGGGAGTGGACCTTTGAGGATGGATGGAATCTTCGCGAGGCGCCCAAAGTCGATGCGGATGGAGCGCAACTGTCCACCGCCGGATATCGTGCGGTGGATTGGATGCGTGCTACGGTTCCCGGTACAGTGCTGACGACGATGGTTGACGATGGGGTTTATCCCGATCCTGACTATGGTCTCAATAATCTGGCGATTCCGGAGTCACTTAACAAGCAAGATTACTGGTATCGGAATGAATTCACGGCGCCAGCTTCCTTGCAGACTGCGAGTGGAGAGACGCGCCGTGTTGAGCTTACGTTTCAGGGTATCAACTACGGAGCGACGGTGTGGCTCAATGGAACTCGACTTGGCGAGATTCGAGGAGCGTTTAACCGCGGCACTTTCGATGTAACTTCGGTATTGAAAAAGGGGAAGAATGTTCTTGCGGTTCGTATTTCGCCTCCGCCCCATCCAGGTATTCCGCATGAGCAATCGGTATTAGGCGGGCCTGGGGAAAATGGCGGCGCCATGGCGCTCGATGGGCCTAGCTTTATGGCTACGGAGGGATGGGACTGGATTCCTGCGATTCGTGACCGCGATAGTGGGATATGGCAGCCGGTTACGTTGAGGGCGACACGGAACCTGAAGCTGGGAGATACGCAGGTTGTCACGTCATTTCCGGATCATGACACGTCGCATGCTTCTGTTGAGATTGATGTGCCAGTTACGAATCTTTCGAACAAGCCGATTGAAGCGAACATTGATGCGGGGATTGAGCAGCTTGCTATTCACAAGAGTGTGACGGTGCCTCCGGGTGAGAGCGTTGTGAAGCTCGCGCCTGCCGAGTTCGCTCAGTTGAATCTGCAGCATCCGCGTTTGTGGTGGCCTAATGGTTATGGCAGTCCTGAGCTCTATCATTTGAAGTTGGCGCTCAAAGACGATGCGGGTATTTCGGACACAAAGGATGTCCGTTTTGGTGTTCGCGAGATCAGCTATGAACTAAGTCTGCTGGATAAGACTGGCCATCTGCGAAGGGTAGAGTTTTCACCTACGGCGGCACGAGGTGGGGCGCGACCTGTTGTAGACGTCAGCCATCAGGGCATGCGTGAGATTCCGTCGGCAGACGCTACGGCGCTGAATCTTTCTGAAGAGCAAGCAGAGCGGTATCGCTCTCATGTTGCCTCACTTATCGCTGGAATGGAGAATTCGCCAGCGCTTCAGACGCTCTCTGATGCCGGGCCTGCACCTTATCTCGTTATCAAGGTGAATGGTGTTCGTATTGCAGCGCGAGGCGGCAATTGGGGCATGGATGATGCGCGGAAGCGCGTCTCTCGGGAGCGGCTTGAACCGTATTTCAGGTTGAATCACGATGCGAATCTGAACATCATTCGCAACTGGGTTGGACAGAGTACGGAAGAGGTCTTTTATGACCTTGCGGATGAGTACGGAATGCTCGTCTGGAACGATTTCTGGATGTCGACTCAGAATTACAACATTGAAGCCGAAGACCCGGCGTTGTTTCTTGCGAATGCAAGCGATACGATCAAACACTTCAGAAATCATCCCTCGATTGTGGTGTGGTGTGGCCGCAATGAGGGTGTTCCTCAGCCGATTATTAATCGGGGGCTCGACGAACTGGTGCGAACGCTCGATGGTACGCGTTACTATTCGCCGAGTTCCAATCAGGTGAATCTGCAGGATAGCGGGCCTTACAGTTATAAAAATCCAGCGCTCTACTTTTCTTTGCTGAATCGTGGTTTCTCGGTGGAGACGGGAACGCCATCGATGTCTACGCTCGAATCTTTCCAGAGCACGATTGCGAAGGAGGATCAGTGGCCCATTGGAGATGCGTGGGCCTACCATGACTGGCATCAAAGCGGTAACGGAGACGTAGCACCGTTTATGGCTGAGATTCAATCGGAGTTTGGCGCGCCTACCAGTCTTGAGGACTTTGAGCGCAAGGCGCAGATGCTGAACTACGTGAGTCACCGCGCTATCTTCGAAGGCATGAATGCGCATCTTTGGGCGCCAAACAGCGGACGCATGTTGTGGATGACTCAGCCTGCGTGGCCCAGCACGATGTGGCAGATTCTAAGTTCCGATTACGATACACAAGCATCATTTTATGGAACGAAGAAGGCTTGTGAGCCGGTGCATGTGCAGCTCAACCTGGCGACATATGCGGTTGACGTTATCAACACTACTACGACAACTATGCCTGGACTTACGGTCAGTGCGAAGGTCTACTCGCTGACAAACGCACTGCTGCTTCAAGCAAAGGAACAGAAGGACGCAGCGGCTAACTCTGCGATCGGGAGCCTTAAGCTTGATCTGGCTCCTTTTCTTGCGCAGGGGATGGTTATTGTGAAGCTTGATCTGGTTGATGCTTCGGGCAAGACGGTTTCACAGAACCTATACTGGCTGGGAGCTGAGCCCTCTTCCTATCGCGAACTGACGCGGCTCGCGGCAACTCAGCTGAAGATGTCGGCCAGTGCAAGTTCGGCTGGTGGGAGCGTGAAGATCAAGGTTGAACTGACGAATACGGGGAATGTGGTGAGCCTGGGAGACAAGCTCACGATCGTTTCGTCGAGAAGCAAGGCGCGAATTCTACCGGCTTATTACACCGACAACTATATTTCGCTGCTGCCTGGCGAGACACGCAGCATTGAGGTGGAATTTCCGGCTTCGGCCTCGAAAGAAAATGCCGAAATTAATCTGCGCGGATGGAATGCAACTCCGCAGACCATCGCAGTGAAGTAGTAATAAATCATTACAGTTTGCGGACCACGTTGAAAGCGCTCGACGTGGTTCGTTGCGTCTACGGTGGGCAGGTGTTTTCCTATTGGAAATAGTTGCCGTATTGATGCTGGGTATGGAATGATGGGCGTGGTTTTGAGGATTGAGATGACGATGAAGAGTGAGCTCCGTTTTCTGGAGGATCGTTGGGATGACACGATTGCGTCGAAGTTGGATGGACCTGAGCTTCTGAGGTATCGGTCGAATCTGTTGGGTTCTGATCTGCGGATAACGAACTTTGGCGGTGGGAATACGAGCTCGAAGTTGGAGCAGATCGATTCGCTAGATGGACGGGCGACGCAGGTTCTCTGGGTGAAGGGGAGCGGTGGGGATCTGGGCAGCATCAAGCGGGCGGGGTTTGCGACGCTTTACATGGAGAAGTTGCTGGCTCTGGAGAAGGTGTATCGCGGCGTCGATCTCGAAGACGAGATGGTGGAGATGTATCCGCTGTGCACGTTTGGGAATAATCCGGTGGCGGCTTCGATCGATACGTCGCTGCATGGATTTTTGCCGTTTCCGCACGTGGATCATCTGCATCCGGATTGGGGGATTGCGTTGGCGGCTTCAGCTAACGGGAAGATCAAGATGGAGGAGTTTAATAAGGAATTTGGGCATAGGCTTGCGTGGCTGCCTTGGCAGAGGCCAGGGTTTGAGCTGGGGATGATGCTGAAGCGGATTGTGGAGCAGACCCCGGGGTGTGATGGCGTTGTGCTGGGCGGGCATGGTTTGTTTACGTGGGGGAATACGCAGCGCGAGTGCTATCTGAATACGATCACGATCATCGATCAGCTGGGGCAGTTTATTGAACGACATGGCGAGGGGTGTAAGGCTTTTAGCGGTGGTAAGGCGAAGGCGCGGGAAGATCGGGCGGAGATTGCGGCCGAGATTCTGCCCTATCTGCGTGGAGCCGTGTCGCGGAAGCAGCGGTGGATTGGTAGTTATACGGACTCGTCTGAGGTGTTGGAGTTTGTGAACTCGGAGAGCGCGGAGAAGCTGGCGCACCTGGGGACTAGCTGCCCGGATCATTTTATTCGGACGAAGATTCGACCGATGTTTCTTAAGTGGAATCCAGCGGGTGATCCGGCTGAGTTGAAGGAGCTGATTGAGACGGCGCTCGAGACATATCGTGCGGAGTATGCGGAGTACTACGGAAGATATGCGATGAAGGACTCGCCAGCGATTCGAGATGCGAGCCCAACAGTGGTGCTGGTGCCAGGCGTGGGAATGTTCAGCTTTGGAAAGAATAAGACAGAGTCGCGAGTTGCGGGCGAGTTTTACATCAATGCGATTGGAGTAATGCGAGGTGCAGGCAAGCTGGGAGCCGGTGCGGATTGCAAGGAGATTCCGCAGGCTGGGCTAGCAGCTTCGGCGGAGCAATTTTCTGTTTATGAGAACTATGTTTCGCTGCCGCCGAGCGAGGCGTTTCGAATTGAGTACTGGAAGCTGGAGGAGGCGAAGATTCGGAGGCAGGCTCCTGAGAAGGAGCTGAGTCGAAAGATTGCTCTGGTGGTTGGTGGTGGCAGTGGGATTGGCCGAGAGGTGGCTTTGCTGGCTGCTGAGCGTGGAGCGCATGTGATGATTGCGGACCGCGATGTTGCTGGAGCGGAGAAGGTCGCGGAAGAAACGCGGGCGATTGCGGGAAAAGAAGCGGTTGGGTGGACGGGGATTGATATTCGCGACCGCAAGGCGATCAGGACTGCATTAGAGACTACGATTCGTCAGTTTGGCGGGATCGACATTTTGATCAATACGGCGGCGTTGTTCCCTTCTTCGCCGGATGGAGTGATCAGCGATGCGCAATGGGCTCTGACGTTGGAAGTAAATGTTACGGCTAACTATCTACTGGTGGACGAGGCCGCGCAGATTTTCAAGCAGCAGGGAATTGACGGAAGTGTTGTGCTGACGAGCTCGGCGAATGCGGTTGTTGCGAAGCGGGGGAGCGAGGCCTATGACGTAAGCAAGGCTGCGTTGAGCCATCTGGTGCGGGAGCTAGCTGTGTCGCTGTCACCGAAGGTGCGGGTGAATGGGATTAGTCCGGCCACGGTGGTGAAGGGATCGACGATGTTTCCGCGGGACCGGGTGATTGCTTCGTTGAAGAAGTATGGGCTGCCGTTTGATCAGAGCGATACTGACGATGGCCTGCGGAACGTGTTGGCGCAGTTCTATGCGACGCGAACGTTGACGCATCAGCCTATTGATCCGAAGGATTGTGCGCAGGCGATTTTGTTTTTGGCTGGGCCGTTGGCTCGGTGTACCACTGGGCACCTGATTCCAGTGGATGGTGGGCTAACTGAGGCTTATCTGCGATGACGCCGGTGCCCTCGGATAGACGGGCGTTGGTTGCGGTGGATCTGGGCGCTGAGAGCTGCAGGGTCTCGCTGCTGCGATGGGTAGAGGGGAAGGCTGCGATTACGTTGGTGCATCGGTTTGCGAATGCTCCGCGTGTGTCGGATGGCGGGTTGCGCTGGAACCTAGCGATGATCGAGGCGGGCCTTGACGAGGGGCTGCGGCGATGTGCCTCGATTGCAGTGGAGGGGATTCGGTCAATTGCTGTGGATGGGTGGGCGGTGGACTATGTTCGTCTGGATGAGACAGGGCGGGCGCTGGCAGACCCGTTTTGTTATCGCGATGAGAGGACGGTGGAGGCAGAAAAGAGATTGCATGAGAGGATCGGCGCTGGAAGGCTGCGGGAGTTGACGGGTGTGCAATTGCTTCGGATCAATACGCTGTATCAGCTTTATGCAGATAGGTTGCTCGGAGTGCCGGAAGGCTTCTGGCTGAACTTGCCGGAGTATATTCTGTCGCGGTTGGGTGGAGCGCGTGTTGCTGAGTATACGAATGCTACGCATACGCAGATGGTTGATCTAAATAGGCGAGAGTGGAGCGGTGAGGTTTTTGATGCGGCCCGATTGGATATCGTGTACGCGGCAAAGGTGGTGCCTCCTGGGACAGTTGTGGGACGGTTGTCAGGGCCTCTGGCTGCGTTGGCCGCATTTCGCGATACCGAGTTGATCGCTCCGGCTTGTCACGATACTGCTTCGGCAATTGCGGGTATACCGGAGACCGATGACGATTGGGCTTATATCAGTTCGGGCACGTGGTCGCTGGTGGGAGCGTTGTCGGAGCAGCCACAGAGTGGGGCGATGGCCGCGGAGGAAAACTTCACGAATCTTGGGGCTGTAGGTGGGCGGTTTTGCTTTCATAAGAATGTTAATGGGATGTGGCTGATTCGGCAGTGCATTGATGCGTGGGCAGAGGATGGGTGTGTCTGGACTGTCCCGGAGCTGGTGGACGCGGCGAAGACGCTGGAGAAACCGGATGGACTGATCGATGTAGATGAAGCAGATCTTTTGCTGGCGGGACGGATGCCGCAGCGAATCAATGCGCAAAGACTGCGGATGGGGGTTGAGCCATTGGATGAGGGGGCTGGAAATGCTCCTGCGTTTGCGAGCGTGATCTTTCATAGTTTGGCGGCGCGGTATGCAGAGGTGTTGGACCGTGTGGCGTCTCATACCGGAAAGAAGTTGAAACGGGTGGTTGTTGTTGGTGGTGGAAGCCGCAATAAGTTTTTGAACCGACTTACGCGCGAGGCTACCGGACTTGAGGTAGTTCAAGGGGCGGCGGAGAACTCAACGGTGGGGAACTTCGCTGTGCAGATGGCGGTGCTGGAAGGAAGTCGCGATGCGGTGATGGGGGCGTGTGCGGCGGAGGTGTCGCGTTGGGCTGCAGTGTTGGCAGAGGCGATGGAAGGGAATTAGTCGAGCGCTGTGCTGCGTGATAGGCTTTTCAGTGCATGTCTGCTCACTCGTTCGATCTCTCTGCTGCGGCGTTCACCGAGATGGTGCGCCAGGGGTTTCATCCGGATCTTCCAACAGGTGGTGAGGAGCAGGTGGAGCGGATTCGCACCGCTAAGCCGGTGACACCGGGTGGCGAGGTGCAAGACCTCCGTGGACTGCTGTGGTCGTCGATCGATAACGACACTTCGCGCGATCTCGACCAAGTGGAGTTTGCTGAACGGGTGGATGGCGGGATACGGGTGCTGGTGGGGGTGGCGGATGTATCGGGTTCGGTGGCGAAGAATACTCCGCTGGATCGGCATGCCGCGGAGCAGACGAAGACGGTGTATACGGCGACGCGGAACTTCCCTATGCTGCCGAATGAGCTTTCGACTGATATGACTTCGTTGAATGAGGGAGAAGATCGCGCGGCGGTTGTGTCGGAGTTCGTGGTGGATCCGAAGGGATGTTTGAGCCAGCAGAAGATTTACCGGGCTGTGGTGCACAATCGGGCGAAGCTGGCGTACAGCAAGATTGGGCCTTGGCTGGAGGGGAAGGCCGAGCCTGACGAAAAGGTTGCGGCTTCGCCGGAGTTGCAGGCTCAGTTGCGGCTTCAGGATGAAGCAGCGAGGGCGATCCGGGAAGAACGAGTGGCTCAGGGAGCGCTGGAGTTCAATCGGATCGAGGCTGATCCGGTGGTGATCGATGGAGAGGTGCGGGCGATCAAGACGGCACAACATAACCGGGCGACGGACTTGATTGAAGACTTTATGATTGGAGCGAACGAGACGATGGCGGAGCTGCTTCGAGCGGCTGGCCGGTCGAGTATTCGCCGCGTGGTGAGATCGCCGGAGCGATGGGATCGGATTGTGGAGCTGGTTGGGCGTTACGGGACGGAGCTTCCGGCAGAGCCTGATTCTGCGGCTTTGAATGCTTTTCTTCGGAAGGAGCGGGCGGCGGATGCAGTTCATTATCCTGATCTGTCGTTGTCGATTATTAAGTTGATGGGGCCGGGGGAGTATGTGCTGTCGAAGGGCAGTGATACGGAGCCGCTGGGGCACTTTGGGTTGGCTGCTCGGGACTATACGCACTCGACTGCGCCGAACCGGAGGTTTGCGGACCTGGTGACCCAGAGGGTGGTGAAGGCGATGCTGGATGATGCGCCTCCGCCTTATACCGATGCGGAGCTGGCTGCGATTGCGATGCAGTGCAATCTGCAGGAGAAGGCCGGGCACAAGGTCGAACGGGCGATGCGGAAGCGCGTGGCCGCCGTGGCGTTGGCGAACAGCATTGGGAAGAGTTTTCGCGGCGTGATTACGGGTGCGAGTGAGAAGGGTGTTTATGTGCGCGTGTTCGATCCTCCGGTTGAGGGAAGGATCGTTCGGGGCGAGCACGGTTTGGATGTTGGCGATACGGTGACGGTGACGCTGCTTCATACTGATCCGCAGCATGCTTTTATTGATTTCGGGCGTGCATGATGCGGATCGTATGACTAGGCGGTGGCTGGTTCGAGTTTTGCGGCGTCTGCCATTTGTTGGATGGACTGGGTGTAGGGGGCGCGGAGGACGCCGTGCTCGGTGATGATGGCGGTGATGTATTTGGCGGGCGTGACGTCGAAGGCGGGGTTCTGGATTGCCGCGCCGTTGGGAGTCATCTGCTTGCCGTTGGAGTGGGTGACTTCGGTGGCCGCGCGCTGCTCAATGGGAATGTCATTGCCGTGTTTGGTGGCGATATCGATGGTTGAGAGCGGGGCGGCTACGTAGAAGGGGATGCCGTGTTCCTTGGCGAGGACGGCTACGGTGTAGGTGCCGATCTTGTTGGCAGTGTCGCCGTTGGCGGCGATGCGGTCGGCTCCGACGATGACGGCCTGGATGCGGCCCTGGCGCATGAGGGCTCCGGCCATGTTGTCGCAGAGGACGGTGGTGGGGATGTTGTCGTGGAGGAGCTCCCAGGCGGTGAGGCGCGCGCCTTGCAGGTAGGGCCGGGTCTCGTCGGCGAAGACGTCGATCTTGTGGCCGCGCTCGACGGCGGCGCGGATGACTCCGAGGGCGGTGCCGTAGCCGCAGGTGGCGAGGGCTCCGGCGTTGCAGTGGGTGAGGACGGTGCCTTCCTGAGGGAGGAGAGATGCTCCGTGGGCTCCCATGGCCTTGCAGGCGGCGATGTCTTCGTCGTACATGCGGCGGGCCTTGGCTACAACTGCGGCCTTGATCTCGGAGATTGGGATGTTCTTTGCGGCGAGGTCGTTGTAGACGCTGCGGACTTCGTCGATGGCCCAGAAGAGGTTGACTGCCGTGGGGCGGGTCTCGGCGAGGGTCTTGCAGATGACTTCGACTTCGGCGGTGAGGGCTTCGAGGGTCGTGGCAGTGCTGCGGTCGATGCCGATGGCTACGCCCATGGCTCCGGAGACGCCAATGGCCGGGGCTCCGCGGACGATCATGTCGCGGATGACGGTGGCGACTTGCTTGTAATCGGTGGCGAGGACGTAGGTCTCTTCGAGGGGGAGCTTGGTTTGGTCGAGGAAGTTAACGCCGGTGGGGAGCCATTCTAGGGTGGGAATCATGTCTTTCCTAGTTTATCGCTTCTAATTCATTGAAGTATTGATCACGCTTGCTTGGCGGCAGTTTTGTTCCGCACCAAGGGCAGAAATCGAGAGTGATGTAGCTGGAACCACCATCTAGAACGGGAATTCCATATTCATCTAATTTCGAAACATAGATGATCGCAGCGCCTTCGCCATCATTCAGGTACAGGTTCATCCGTTTGCAACAGTGTTTGCTCATTTGTTTCCTTCAGCTCGATGCACATCGTGATCGATGATTAGATCGGCAATGTACGAGCAAAGTCTTCAACGTCGCTAAGGTTTACGTTCCATTCTGAGATACGATTGCCATCTTCGGCGATGGTTATGCGGTCCTTCACAAAGGAAAACATATTCTTCAGCGAGAACGGTTTTTTCAGGCGCTCATAAAACAGCAAATGGTTTTGGATGTAAACGACATTTTCTATTCTGTACATCGGCCACCATTCAAGTTTGTTCGAAAATTCGGGACTTACATATTCGACGATCAAAGCTGACTTTGAGCTGTCGAGCAACGTTTTGATCGCATCGCGCCACTGTGCTTTGTAGTCGATCTTGTTCCATTGGTATAGGCTCGCTACGAAGTTTTCTCTGAAATCTCCCAGGACTAACTCCCCAACTGCCATCGGCGTTTGTTCTTCATAGAACACTGGCTCATCGAGAAAAGATATTGAAAATGGCATATTACTTACCTCTTCAAGGCAATGTGGGCGGCGCGGACGTCGGTGGCGGTGAAGACGGATAGGAAGGGGACGCCGGGGACGGTGGCTTCGATGTGGGCTCGGCCGCCTTGTTCGCGGTCAACGAGGCAGAGGACTCCGGCTACGTTCATGCCGGCCTGGCGGGTGGCCTGGATGGCTTCGATGGTAGAGCCGCCGGTGGTGCAGACGTCGTCGACGATGACTACGTTGGCGCCAGGTTTTAGGAAGCCTTCGATGCGGCGGCCGGTGCCGTGGGTCTTTTCGGCTTTGCGGACGAGGAAGCCCTGGATGAGGGTGGGGGCTGGGCCGGGGTCTTCGGCGTCTAGTTCGAGGGCGCTGGAGAGTTCGATGATCTCGTTGTGGTCGGCGAGGGCCCAGGCGCTGGCGCTGGCGGTGTTGGAGACGAGGGGGTCGGCTCCCATGGTTAGGCCGCCTACGGCTTCTGCGTTGGGGATGTGTTGCTGGATGAGGTCGTAGAGGACGAGGCCGGAGAGGCGGCCGCCTTCGGCGTGGAGGGTGGTGATGCGGCAGTCGATGTAGTAGTCGGACTTCTGACCGCTGGCGAGGGTGAAGTCGCCTAGCTTGAAGGAGAGGGCGGCGATGAGGTCGAGGAGGGCGGTGCGGTTGTCAGTTGGCATGGTCTCTCCGATTGTAGAAGGGTAGGCCCCTCCCGGGTGTCATTTTTGTGCAAAGTATTCATTGCAGGTGGTTTAAGTTCGTACTTCCGGTGGCCGCAGTGCGTTAAAGTATCTGGAATCAAGGGGTGTCGCTTGTAAAGTATTCATTCGGTTTGGTTTAGCGGTTGAGCTTTAAATGAAAATGCCCCGACTTTGATCGGGGCATTTTCGTTGGTTGCTAGTTTAATTATAAGTGGCTGAAGCTAACTTTTATGCAATTGGTATCTCCTTTTGTTTCATGGATTTGACGTGGATTGGGACTTGACACGCTGTTTTGCTGGGGTTTTTCGAGAGAGTTTTTTATAACTCATTTATTTTTCGCATCTTGCCGCCCGCAGGCGTATAGTTCCTGCGCTGCTGAATCGGTGTGTAGCATAATGTGACCGTCACAAATTTTCGGATTAACAAACGGATGAGATATGTCTGACGCACCAGACCAAAGCCTGCTTGAGGCTCTACTGGACTCCTGGGATCGGAACAATACCATCCTGCTCAACCTGCTCCGCGCCATCCCGGAGGACGGGCTGAAGGTCAGGGCGATGGAGAGCGGCCCGTCCATCGCGGAGATGTTCACACACATCCACTATGTACGACTTGTGTTTGTCTTCGAAGACGCCCCTGAGTTCGCCAGAGAGCTGCCCGAGGAAGAGTGGGTGGCCGAGCTTGAGCCTGGTCGCATCGTGGAGATGCTGAACGAAAGCGCCACGGCGGTGCGGGATGCGGTAAAGAACAGGGTGGAGACAGGCCGGGAGATGAACCTTCACTACGACCATCCGATCCTCCTGCTCCAACACATGATCTGGCACGAGGGCTACCATCACGGTCAGATGAAGCTGGCTCTTAAGTTGGCTGGCCGCCCAATGACCGATGAGGAAGCCGGGCCGGTCACATGGGGCGTATGGATGCGCAAGACGTGACGGTCTTACAAATACAGGATTCTTCGCTTTGCTCAGAATGACGGCAAAGACAACAGCAGATCCCCTTCGGGGATGACAAGCAAAAGGACAAACAAAAGGACAAGCAACGCAAGAGCTGCGGGAGAGGGATTTTTCGCTCCCCAACCTTCGCGCGGTCAGGCGCGCTCAGGATGGGGCACCCGGATGTTTGGGCTGGGTGTTAGGTGCTTTCTGCGGGGAGGGTGCGGCGGCGGGGAGAGCTTTTGCCGATTTCGACGAAGGTCTCGATGCGGATGAGGCGGCGGTCGATGCCGGAGACATCGTCTGCGAGGCGGCCTACTTTTTCGTCGAGGCGCTTGATGTTTTCGGTGGCCAAGAGGATCTGCTTGGCGGCGCTCATGAAGTTGTCGGCGAGGCTCATGGTTGTTCCGTTATTCCCTGGGGATTGAGTTGGAGGTGGAGTTCGTCGAGCCGGTTGCAGGTGTTGTTGAGCGAGCGGTTTGCGCCTTCGAGGGCGTCCAGGAGCATGACGAGGGTCGATTCCATCATCTTCTCTTCTTCTTCCTTGCGGATGCGGGCTTCGAGGGACTTGTAGGTATCGAGAGAGCGCCGGATGATTTCGCCGGAGGAGACCTTTTCTTTTGCGGCCAGCTTTTCGAGCTTTTTGCGGTCGCTGTCGCGGAGCAGGACTACGGTTCGGCTGTTTGCGCGCTCGGATTTTGCCGGGGTTGCCATGTGCTTAATGTAGCACATGTGCATGGTATGTGCATAAGGATGATCGTGGATTGGTGGCAACCCCAACCTTCGCGCGGTCAGGCGCGCTCAGGATGGGGTCGTGCGGGATCAGTGGAGGCCGAGGTGGGCTTGCATGCCTTCGAGGGTTTGGCCCTTTGTTTCGGGGTAGAGGAATAGGACGGTGAAGAACTGGACGACCATCATGAGGGCGAAGAAGGCGAAGGGTAGGGCCTTGGAGTAGACGGCTACGTAGGGGAAGAGGTTGGCGATGATGCCGTTGGCGATCCAGTGGGAGGAGGAGCCGAGGCTTTGGCCCTTGGCGCGGACGTTGGTGGGGAAGACCTCGGAGAGATAGACCCAGATGACGGCTCCCTGCGAGATGGCGAAGGACACGATGAAGCCTACGAGGAGGGCGAGGAGGAGGTGGAGGTGCTCGTTGGTGTGGAAGAGCCAGGCCACTCCGGCGAGGGAGAGGCAGCAGCCTACGGCTCCGATGAGGAGGAGGGGCTTACGGCCGATCTTGTCGATGATGGAGATGCCGATGAGGGTAGTGACGAGGTTGGCGAGGCCGACGACAACGGCTTGCTCGGCGCTGGAGACGGAGCTGAAGCCGGCGTAGGAGAAGATGTCGTTGAGGTAGTAGAGGATGGCGTTGATGCCGGAGAGCTGGTTGAAGAGGCCGATGGTGATGGCGAGGAAGATGAGCTTGGCGTAGCGACGCTGGAAGAGGGTGTGCTGGGTGAGGCCGCCTTCGGCGCGGATGGATTCGGCGATGGCGTCGACCTCGGCGCGGGAGTCGGGTGAGCCGAGGTCGGCTAGGATGCGGTAGGCCTCGTCGAGGCGGTTCTGGGTGACTAGCCAGCGGGAGGAGTGGGGGACGGTGAAGAGGAGGGTGAGGAAGAGGACGGCGGGTACGATACCGATGCCGATCTGGAGACGCCACTCGATGGCTCCGAACTGGAAGTGCGCGATGATGGCGTTCGAGAGATAGGCGAGAAGGATGCCGATGACGATGTTGATCTGGAAGAGGCCGACGAGGCGGCCGCGCCATTTGGCAGGGGAGAGTTCGGCGATGTAGACGGGGCCGAGGACGGAGGAGCCACCGATGCCGAGGCCTCCGAGGAAACGGAAGAAGAGGAAGCTGGTCCATGGGCCGGCGAGAGCGCAGCCCAGGGCGGAGACGACATAGAGGACCGCCATGACGCGGAGGGCGGCGCGGCTGCCGATGCGCTGGCCGAGGGGGCCGGAGAAGATGGCTCCGATGACGGTGCCGTAGAGGGCGATGGCTACGGTGAAGCCTTTTTGGCCTTCGGTGAGGGCGTAGTGGAGTTGGAGGGAGTGGGTGACTCCGGCGATGACGGCGGTGTCGAAGCCGAAGAGGAGGCCACCGAGGGCTCCGGTGAGGGCGCTTTTGACGAGGAGGAAGATGGATTTGTTTGTGAGGTTCATTCAGGGTCCCCGGTTTCGTTTGGCCGAAGGTGCACAGGGTATCTAACGTACTCGATTGAGTGGGGTTTGCACAGTGTGAAGTGAAAAAGGGTGTTCGGGTCGCTTCGCTCCCCTCGGAAAGACAAATACGGAGGTTCTTCGCTTCGCTCAGAATGACAAGCACAAACAGATAACGGCAGCAGCGACGACAGGTCTTTTGACTTCGTAACTAACGAGTGCGCGAGTTACTTCGCTCAAGATGACACTTTGGACGGCGACTGGGGTGTTGCTAGCGGGCCATGCGTTCGAGGTGGCGGTAGCCGCCTGTGGCGAGGAAGAGGGTTAGGAAGACGGAGAAGTTGTAGCTGGCGTGGACCAGGATGGAGCTGGCTACGGATTGGGTTCGAATGCGGACTATGGTGAGGATGAGCGAGACGCAGAAGAGGACGAATAGGGCGGCCCAGGCGTGGGCTAGCTGCTCGGCGTGGAGGAGGGCGAAGAGGATGCTGGAGAGGATGGCGGAGAAGACGAGGGCGGGCGTGGTGAGGTTGGTGGTGATCTTCCAGCGCGCATGGGCGGCGGGGCGGCGGGGGAGTGAGAGCCAGTCGTAGGCGATGGCGAAGGCGGGCAGGAGGAAGCCGCGGAAACAGATCTCTTCGAACATGGGGGCGAGGAGGGTTCCGAAGGCGGTGACGAGCCAGACGTCGGAGGAAGTGCGGAAGAAGTCGTCCATGGGGATGGACTTAGGGACGGGGATGAGCGAGGAGATAGCTTGCACCGTGAAGCCGACGACGAGGCCGAGGGGGATGAGCTTGAGGACGTTGCGGCGGGCGGCGGCGAAGTTCCAGTGGATGCCGTCGGCGAAGGGGCGCGACCAGAGGAGAGGGAAGACGAACCAGGAGGTGATGAGCGTGACGATGTAGGTGACGGCCATGGCCAGGACGAGGAGCTTCGGCTGCATGGCGGTGGTGAGGATCTTTTGAGCGTCGTGCGCGGGATGGGCCAGGCCTATGAGGGAGGCTTGCGATGCCAGGAGGATTAGGCCGGCGAAGGAGATGAAGAGGAGAGCGTGGCCGATGTGGGGGATGCGGGCGGGGATGCCGGGGCCGGCGGCGTAAGACGGAGGCGGGGCGACGATGACGATGGCTTCGCCGGCGGGCTGCTCGGGGTTGAGCGAGGGCGAGGTGTCGGCGAGGGGTGGCTGCGTCTGTGAGGCGCTGCGGGAGTCGGATTGGAGCGGGGGTGTGAGGGGCGTGCTCATGGTTGTTGAATCTGCTACTTGGTCTTTCTGGTCTTCTTTGCTGCGGACTTTTTGGCGGCGGCCTTCTTCGGCCTGGCGGCTTTTTCCGTTGCGGACAGTTTAGACGGACGGGCGGTGGGAACGCCGGTTTTCTTTTCGGGAGCGACGAATTTTGACTTTTGCTTTTTGGCGGCGTCGGCAGCAGCGGCGATGTTTGCGGGCTGGGGACCTGCGTGACCGGCTCCGTTGCGGCTGGCTAGCGCGGCTGGGTCGTAGTGCCGGGCGAGGAAGGCTGCGGTGTGGGAGCCTTGGACGGTGGCTACCTGCTCGGGGGTGCCGTGGGCGATGATCCGACCGCCGCCTTCGCCGCCTTCGGGGCCGAGGTCGAGGATGTAGTCGGCGTTGCGGATGATGTCGAGGTTGTGCTCGATGATGACGATGGTGTTGCCGAGGTCAGTGAGGCGGTGGAGGACCTCGAGGAGCTTGCGGACGTCGTCGAAGTGGAGGCCGGTGGTGGGCTCGTCGAGGAGGTAGAGAGTGCGGCCGGTTTGGCGCTTGGAGAGCTCGCGGGCTAGCTTCATGCGCTGGGCTTCGCCGCCGGAGAGGGTGGTGGCGGATTGGCCGAGATGGATGTAGCCGAGGCCGACGTCGACGAGGGTCTGGAGCTTGACGTTGACGGCGGGGATGTCCTTGAGGATGGGGACGGCGTCTTCGATGGGGAGATCGAGTAGGTCGGCGATGCTGTAGCCGTTGAACTTGACCGAGAGGGTCTCCTGATTGTAACGACGTCCGTTACATACTTCGCAGAGGACGTAGACGTCGGGGAGGAAGTTCATCTCGATGCGACGCTGGCCTTCGCCCTGGCAGGCTTCGCAGCGGCCGCCCTGAACGTTGAAGCTGAAGCGGCCGGGCTTGTAGCCGCGCTCGCGGGATTCGGGGAGCATGGCGAAGAGATCGCGGATGGCGGTGAAGACTCCGGTGTAGGTTGCGGGATTGCTGCGCGGGCTGCGGCCGATGGGGGACTGGTCGATCTGGATGACTTTGTCGAGCTGATCGATACCGATGACCTTGCCGTGCTGGCCGGGCTCTTCGCGGGAGCCGTAGAGTTCCTTGGCGAGGGCGCGGTAGAGAATGTCGTTGACGAGGGTGGATTTGCCGCTGCCGCTGACGCCGGTGATGACGGTCATGACGCCGAGGGGGAAGTGGGCGGTGACGTTCTGGAGGTTGTGGGAGTGGGCGTCTTCCACGGTGATCCAGTTGCCGGTGAGTTCGCGTGGAGTTTCGCGGGCTACGATTTCGATTTTTCCGGCGAGGTATTGGCCGGTGAGAGAGGCTGGGTTGTCCATCACTTGTTGCGGGGTGCCGTCGGCGATGAGGTGACCGCCGTTTTTGCCTGCGCCCGGGCCGAGGTCGAGGACGTAGTCGGCCTTGCGGATGGTGTCTTCGTCGTGCTCAACGACGAGGACGGTGTTGCCTAGATCGCGGAGGTTTTCGAGGGCGTTGATGAGGCGTTGGTTGTCGCGCTGATGGAGGCCGATGCTGGGCTCGTCGAGGACGTAGAGGACGCCGCGGAGGCGGGAGCCGATCTGGGTGGCGAGGCGGATGCGCTGGCCTTCGCCGCCGGAGAGAGTGGCGGCGGAGCGGTCGAGTGAGAGGTAGCCGAGGCCTACTGCGTTGAGGAATTCGAGGCGCTCGATGACCTCGCGCTGGAGGCGGTCGGCGATGATGCGGTCGCGTCCGGTGAAGAGCATGTTCTTTGCAGACTGTAGAGCACGTTCCAATGAAAGGGCGGTGAAGTCGGCTATGGAAAAGCCGCGGCCTGTGACGTTTGTGGTGGAAAAGGGGCGGGCGGTATTGGGGGGACTGGATGCTTCGGGGTCCTTCGACTCCGCGCTGCGCGCTGCGCTCAGGATGACGGACTTTTTTCCTGCGCTGTGCTCCTCGCTCAGGGTGACGGTTTTATTTTGGGGAGCTGAAGGGATCGGGATGGTGACTGCGAGGGACTCGGGGCGGAGGCGGCGGCCTTTGCAGCGGGGGCAGGTGGTCGCGGTCATGAACTGCATCATGTAGTCGCGGTAGCCCTCGGATTTGGTTTCTTCGAGGTTGGAGCGGAGGTAGCTGAAGATGCCGTGGAAGCCGGTGCGGCCGGCCTCGTGGCGGGGCGGCCCGTAGAGGAAGAGGTGCTGCTGATCGGTGCTGAGGTCTTCGAAGGGCTGCTTGATGTCGATCTTGTACTTTTCGGCGGCGAGTTTGATGAGGCGGAGGAGATAGGACGAGGCGGAGCCGGGACCCATGGCTCCGTCAAGGAGGGGCTTGGACCAGTCGGCGATGGTCTTGGCGGGGTCGAAGTCGTAGATGCTGCCGAGGCCGTGGCACTCGGGGCAGGCTCCGTAATTGGAGTTGAAGGAGAAGCTGCGTGGCTCGAGGCGAGGGACGTTGATGCCGCAGTCGGGGCAAGCCATGGAGCTGCTGTAGAGGGTTTCGTCCATGCCGTGAATGGCTATGAGGACGAGACCGTTGGCCATTTGCAGGGCTTTGGCTACGGAGGTTTCGAGGCGGCGGGTGTCGTACTTGGGGGCTACGTCGGTGAGGCCGGGGTTGGTGTTATCGGAGGGGACGGGTTTGAGAATGATGCGGTCGACGATGGCTTCGATGGTGTGGTTTTTGCGCTTTTCGAGACGCATGCCCTCGGTGAGCTCGGTCATCTCGCCGTCGATACGGGCGCGGAAGCCTTGCTGGTCGAGGGCTTCGAGCTCTTCGCGGAACTCGCCCTTGCGGCCGCGGACGATGGGGGCGTAGACGGTGATGCGTTCGCCGGGGGCGAGGGCTACGATGCGCTCCACGATCTGGTCGGCGGTTTGGCGGGAGATGAGGTGGCCGCAGTTGGGGCAGTGGGGCTGGCCTACGCTGGCGTAGAGGAGACGGAGGTAGTCGTAGATCTCGGTGATGGTGCCGACGGTGGAGCGGGGGCTGCGGGAGGTGGTCTTTTGCTCGATGGAGATGGCGGGTGATAGGCCGTCGATGGCGTCTACGTCGGGGCGCTCCATCTGGTCGAGGAACTGGCGGGCGTAGGCGGAGAGGGTTTCGACGTAGCGACGCTGGCCTTCGGCGTAGATGGTGTCGAAGGCGAGGGAAGACTTGCCGGAGCCGGAGAGACCCGTAACGACGGTGAGGGTGTTGCGCGGGATGCTGACGTTGACGTTGCGCAGGTTGTGCTGGCGCGCTCCGCGGACGGTAATGTGAGTGATGCCCATGTGAGGTCCCAGGCGATGTTCGGCCAAGTCTCTAGAATACGGCATTTTGTTTGGAGAATGTAGACAGGCACGGTTGGCGGAGGGCAACCCCAAAGTGGGAAAGATGTATCCGAAGGGTAATAGGGATTTACTTTCGGGTCATTGTAATTGCAGCGTGGTTTGTAACAATATGTACGGTGGAAATTGTGGCTATTGGCCTGATGAGGGCGGTAGCGGAAGAAAAGGCAGGAGTGGTTGTGAATTCGTCGATTGTGTTGATCTCTGCGGTGTTTGCGTCGTTAGCAGCTGGGGTGTCGTTAGCTTATGGGATCTGCATGGCGATGTTTGGTATCTTCCGTATTCACGCGCGGCAGGTGGCGGCTGAGAGATCGGCGCGGACCGTGGTGGCGCAGGTGGTTGAGGGCTAGCTTTTCAGTCTCCCATCGTTTCCTTCTCTAAAGATCTGTTTAGAAACTGAAAAACCTTAACACTGATTTGCACCGATCAGACGGATTTAAGGACCCAAACGCAACGGCGAAATACAGGGATCCTTCCCCTTCGCTTCGCTCAAGGGTCAGAATGACCACGTCAAACAAACAGGTTCTAAGGATGATTTGTTATTGCGGGTTCGTCTGCTGCTGTTGCTGCTGTCGTCTGCGCTGGAGTTCCTCGTAAATCTGCTGGGGAGTCCTGACGCCGTTTGGTGACGATGGCACGTTGCTGTCGCCAACTGGAGGCTGCGGGGCGCCTTCGCCTGCCTCGGCGGGGGGAGCGAGACCGGGACGCCGGATTGGTCGAGGTGTGGGATTGGGCGGGGCGTCTTCAGAGGATTCGCTGGGTTCGTCGAAGCTTTGAGCGTTGGGATTGGGTGGGGTAGGGCCTCCCTGGCGAGGAGTGAGGATGAGTTCGGTCGGAGCGGTTCCGTTGCTTTGCACGAGGAACATGTTGCTGCCGGTGCCGTTGAGGAGGGTAGCGAGAACCTGTGTAGGGGATGCCGGGCCGTAGTCACCAAAGACTCGCTCGTCGGCTACCCCGCCCGTGATTTTTATTCCGGTAAGGCGGGAGATATCGTGAAGAATCTGGTTGAGGCTGGAGTTTCTGGCAGCCACGGTGATTTCGTTGTCAGTGTATGTGACCTTTGCACGCTGAGGCGGGCTTTGAGCCGGAGTAAGCGGAATGGATGGTTGAGCCGGAGTAAGCGGAAGGGGTGGTTGTACCGCAGTGGGCGCGATTGCGGGAAGCGGAGATGCCACCGGTTTCGATGACTGGGCTTGGGCGTGCGATAGAGCGGCGGTCGAGAGAATTGCAGCCGCAATGAACCGGGTTGGTGTGTGATGCCGCATCGTATGGGAGTAGGACGAGCCGTGAGATGGAAGGTCATCCGACGCGGGGTCCTGTTGAGGATCAGTCTACCGCGTTATGGGGTGGTTTGGATGCGGGAGTCCATTTGTGGTCGCTGGTTGTACTAGACTGGCAGTGGCTTGCGGGAGCAACTCGCATGCTTGGGATGAGTTGTGACGCCATGATGAAGATAAAACTGGTAGCGTTGATGGCGATAGGGATACTGGCGCATGGGGTCGCGCGGGCGGAGACGTGCATCACGCAGTCTGCGATGACGGCCACGGAGCGGGATGCACTGGCTACTGCGGCCCGGAGTTTGGCGGCTAAGGTACAGGCCGGGGATGCGAGCGGCCTGCGGGCAGCGACTGTGCCCGAGTATGCGAAGGACTTTGGCGGAATCGGGGACGTTGTTGCGAGTACCGCTCCTAAACTGAAGGGCGGCACGCTGACGGTGGAGCAGGTGTACGTACTGGATGCCTCGGAGCTAAAACGCGCCGCTGATGGGTCTGCCTCGGATGCGCAGTTTTTTTGCTCGTTGAACCACTCGATTGCTGAAGCGGATTTTTTGATTCCGGGATTGATTCCGGGACGGTATGGATTCGCGATTGTGGACGTTACCAATACACCCGCGCCGTGGCGGCTCTCGTTTTTGTTGCGACAGGATCCGGGCGGGTGGGCGATGGCAGGCTTTTATCCGAAGCCAATGACGGCAGCAGGTCATGATGGGCTGTGGTACTGGACGCAGGCTCGAACGATGGCCGCGCGGAAAGAGCACTGGAATGCGTGGCTCTATTATCAGCAGGCGGAGAGCCTGTTGCGGCCTACGAATTTTATCCAGAGTACACATCTGGAGAAACTGCACACGGAGCAGGCCGCGGCTACGCCTACGCCGGTTTCCGATGGCGTAGGACCGGATAATCCCCTGGTTGTGAAAGGGGCGGATGGCGCGGAGTATCGATTTACAGGGCTGGGTGTGGATGATTCGCTGGGCAAGGACAAGGTGGATATTATCGCGCACCTGAAGGTCGATCAGATTGGCGATCCGGCAGCAGCGCGGAAGCGGAATTCGGATGCGATGGTCGCGCTGCTGGCGGCGTATCCGGAGATGCGGAAGCCATTTCACGGGGTGTGGGTGTTTGCGGAAGAGGCAGGGAAGAATCCGTTTGCCACAGAGCAGCCGATGGAAGAGATACGGTAACTGACGGATTTCACAGGAATTTGCATACGGTTGTGTGGCGGAATGCTATCTTGAAAGTCGTTTCGACAGACGGAAATGACGGTGGAACCGCACTGACCTCCACAGGTTTAAGTGGCATCTTATTGATTTGGAAGAAAGAGACTGATGGCAGAGATCAAGACGTTGAGTCAGGCAATCATGGAGCGGCGGGCTACCCCGAGCTTTGACGGGAGCCCCATTCCGGCTGCAGATCTGAAGCAGATTCTTGATGCAGGGCTTCATTCCCCGAGCGGCTATAACATGCAGCCGTGGCGTTTTATTGTGGTGCAGTCGGCTGAGCAGAAGAAGCGCTTGCGCGCGGCCAGCTACAACCAGGGCAAGGTCGAGGAAGCGTCGGCTGTGATTGTGGCCTGCGGCGATGCTGACGGGTGGCGGAAAGATCTAGACCTGATGCTGCAACAAGGACGGCAGGGAGGAATGCCGGAGAGCTATGCTGCGCAGGCCCAGAGCAGCGTGCCGAATTATCTTTCGAGCTTCAGCAGCGGACAGATGCAGGCGTGGCTGAACAAGCAGGTGATGCTGGCGTTTACGCATATGCTGCTGATGGCCGAAGTGATGGGGTATGACACGGCTCCGATGGAGGGATTTGAGCAGGAGAAGGTGCATGAGGTGCTGCGCCTGCCGTTGAGTTACTGGGTGGTGGCTCTGCTGGCGATTGGACACTTGAAGGGCTCGGAGAAGTTTAATGGCGGACGCTTCGACATGGCACATACGGTGTTCGGCGAAGAGTTTGGCAAGCCGCTGAAGTGAGTATGGTGCGAGAGTATCCGGCAGCGCCGTTGATTGGGGTTGCGGGTGTTGTGATCCAGGGTGGGGATGTGCTTCTGATTCGGCGGGGACGCGAGCCTATGCTTGGAGCGTGGTCGTTGCCAGGTGGCTTGCTGGAGGTGGGTGAGACTACTGCGGAAGGCGTTGCTCGCGAGATCTTTGAAGAGACCGGGGTGCGGGTGCGGCCAGTGGAGATTGTTGCGACGCTGGATCGGATCGTTCGAGATGAAGATGGCAGGGTCCGATATCACTATGTGCTGGTGGAGTGGCTGTGTGTTCCGGTGGAGGATGTGGTGGGGGAGCCGGTGTGTGGGGACGATGCTGCGGCGGCGATATGGGTGGAACGAGGTGAGATTTATTCGGAGACCTACGGCCTCGGAGAGCCTACACTGGGCGTGATTGAAAAAGCACTGAAGCTTGCGGAGACGATAAAGAGATGAAGCTTGCGTTGCGGGTGCTGGCTGGATTTCTAATTCTGGCGCTGATCGTCTGGCCAGTAATGTTTCTCAAACCGCTGTGGGTGGCAGACCAAGAGCTTCGATTTAGGCTTTGGCGCGAAGGTGTGGAGAGCAAGTACGTCGAGGTTGACGGATACAAGATGCACTATCTCGAGGCTCGTCCGGCAAAGGGAACGGCGGGAACGCCGCTGCTGCTGGTGCATGGGCTTGGTGCACGGGCAGAAGACTGGTCGGCGATGATTCCGGCTCTGGCTGCTAAGGGATTTCATGTCTATGCGCCGGATTTGTTGGGATATGGGCGGTCGGACCGGCCTGATGTCAGCTACTCGGTTGGGATGGAAGAGACGGCCGTAACGGAGTTTATGAAGGCGGTGGGATTGACTCGCGCTGATGTTGGCGGCTGGTCGATGGGGGGATGGATTGCGATGAAAATGGCGCTGGATCATCCTGAGCTGGTGGATCGGTTGGTGGTATATGACAGCGCGGGGATTTATTTTCCGCCGACGTTTGGGCCGGACTTGTTTGTCCCTGCTGATGATGCCGGGGTGCAGCGGTTGGTAACGATTCTTTCGCCACATCCTCATCACGTCCCGGATTTTGTGTCGAAGGCATTGGTGCGCAAGTTTGCCGAGAATGGATGGGTGATCAACCGCAGCATGGCGGAGATGACGAATGGAAAGGATCTGCTCGACTTTCGGCTGCATGGTATGCAGCGGCCGACTCTGATTGTGTGGGGATCGAAGGATGATCTGATTCCGTTGGCGACGGGGAAGAAGATCCATGAACTGATTCCAGGCTCAGTGTTGAATGTTGTCGAGGGTTGCGGGCATCTTGCACCGCTGGAGTGCTCCAAGCCTGTGCTGGAGGGGACGGTGGATTTTTTGAGGGCGGAGCCGGCGATGCAGGGCGGGGAGAGGGTGTTTCCTGCGGAGTGACACGGAAGGCTTAACACCGACTTGCACTGATTACACCGATAAGACTTCGACCGCGGATTTTCGCAGAGGTGCGCGGATTTTAAAACGATTTGAAGAGCGCCGGTTAGTCGGGTTGCCATTGGTAGGCGTTTGGTTGGGGGAGGCCGACGTGGGCCAGGACGCGGTTGACGAATTGGCGTGCCATCTCGGTGGTGTTTTGGGGATGGTTGTAGAGGGTCGGGATGACGGGAAAGATGGTGGCTCCGGCGTCGGAGGCGAGCTGCATGTTGCGAAGGTGGATGCGATTGAGGGGTGTTTCGCGGACGCATAGGATGAGTGGGCGGCGCTCTTTGAGGCAGACGTCGGCGGCGCGTTGGATGAGGTTGGAGGCGAGGCCGTTGGCGATGGCGGCGAGGGTTCCCATGGAGCAGGGAAGGATGATCATGGCGTCCGTCGGGTAGCTGCCGCTGGCGATGTTGGCTCCAATGTCGGTGTCGGTGTGCTGCTGAAGTTTGGCGCAGGGGGCGTCGAGGAGCTTTTGGGCGAGGTTGTTGCGGCCGCTTAGATGCAATTCTTCCGCAAAGACGCGGAGGGAATTTTCCGAAGGGACGAAGTTTATTTTCGTGACGCGGGCGTCGGCTGCGAGGACGCGAAGCATCTCAACAGCATAGATAGAACCGCTGGCTCCGGTTACGGCGAGGGTGATGTTGTGGGCGTCGCTCACAGGAATGATTATCGCTGATATGAGTGATGCGCGACTTCCGGCGCGATTCGGTTTTTAAATAAGAAAAATCATGGTTATTCAGGAGATGAGTTTGGAGAGTGCGAGTAAAGCTACGGGGCCTGGCAAGAATCTGTTAGTCCGGTTAGTGATTGTCGTAGTTCTGCTAGGTATGGTGTCGAGTGCACGTGCATCTGTTGCGCTGCTGATGGAAGAGCCGTATGGAGATTTCGGTGCGTTCAATCCGACTGGCCATGCGGCTGTGTATCTGAATCACGTTTGTGCTGAGACGGCTACTCAACTGCGGATGTGCAGGAATGGCGAGTATGGCGTGGTGATCAGCCGATATCACAAGATCAATGGGTATGACTGGATTGCGATGCCTCTGATTCCTTATTTGTATGCGGTGACCTCGGCTGATAACGTGCCTTTGACTGTGGATAAGGCGAAGGTGGCGGAACTAAGGGATGTATATCGCAGGGAGTATCTGACAGCGTTGGCTCCGGATACGGCGACGGGCGAGATGCCTAAGGGAGAGTGGACGCAGCTGGTGGGGGCGGCGTATGACCGGACGATCCATGGGTTCGAGGTGGAGAGTACGACGGAACAGGATGAGCGCTTTATAGCGTATGTGAACGATAAGAAGAATGTGGGGCACTTCAATTTGTTCTTTCACAACTGCGCGGATTTTTCGCGGGTTGTGCTGGATATTTATTTTCCTCATGCGATTCATCGGAGTTTTGTTGCCGATGCAGGGCTGATGACACCGAAGCAGGTGGCCCGCTCGCTGGTGAGGTATGGGAGGGATCATCCTGAGGCGAAGATGTCGGCGTTTGTGATTCCGCAGGTGCCGGGAAGTGTATCGCGGAGTCATGGAGTGGATGGCGTGGCTGAGTCGCTGGTGAAGAGCAAGAAGTACATCATCCCGCTGGTGGTGCTGAATCCAGAAGTGACGGGTGGGATTGTGGTTGCGTACCTTATGGACGGCAGGCTGAAGATGCCGAAGGATGCGAGGGTGTTTGCGGTGAATGATGCAGAGGTTACGGATGCGCCGGTTGGAGTGGGCACTGTGCCAGGTGGAGAGAGGAGCGTCCTGTCTCCTACGAGTGTGTCGGCAAAGAACTAAGGCTTCGCGATTTCGTCGCGTAGAGCGTAGGCGATGAGGGTTTGGCCGTGAAGATTGTGGGCGGCGTTGAAGGCTTCGTTGCTGGCAGCTTCCTGCGCGGGGATGGTGGGGGCGAGCTCGCAGGCGGCGATCTCTTCGGTGGTGGCGTGGATGAAACAGAGCTCGCAGGTGGCGAGGTTGTTCTCCTCGGTGCGCATGGGTGGGCCGAAGGTGCGGCAGAGGATGGGGCGGTGCTCGTAGAGGTCGCAGGTGCCGGTGGTGGGGTCGAGAACGGGGCAGGGTTCGTCGTTGGCGAACTCTTCAAAGAGGATGGCTGCTTCGTGGTCTTCGTTGAGGATGCCAGTGGCTAGGTCGCCGGGGAACCAGGGGTCTAGACGGGTTAGGGAGTCTTTGACGCGGGTGTGGATGCGTGAGGCTTTTGCTGGGTCGGTTTGTTCTAGGGAGGTGAGGCCTTCGCGGAGTCGGGCGGCGTCTTCGTGGGCTATGGGGAAGACTCCGATGCAGCATTGGGAACAGCCGGGGTGGCAGGCCAGGTGAGGGCCGCCGCGGCGGTAGGCGTCGGCTACGGCGGTGTCTACGATTTGGATGAGCGGTTGCTGCATGATGATTTCGTGGAAGGTCGTGCTGGCGCGCGATGCCCACCTTAGCGACGATAAAACTGTCGCGAAGATGGGGCACCCGGTTTGATGGTATTCCTTATGCGCCCAGCACGCGGGCGAAGATGGCGTCTACGTTGGCTAGCTGGCGGTTGTAGTCGAAGGCGCGGGCTAGTTTTTCGGGTGAGAGGCGGGCGGTGATCTCGGGGACTTTGGCGATCTCTTCGCGGAAGATGAGGTCGTTTTTCCATGAGTTCATCGCGTGACCTTGTACGAGGCGGTAGGCGTCTTCGCGGGACATGCCGGATTCGGCGAGGTCGAGGAGGAGCTGGCCGGAGAAGATGAGGCCGCCGGTGGACTCGAGGTTCTTCAACATACGGGCGGGGTAGACGAGGAGCTTTTCGATGAGGTTCGTTGTCTTCGCGAGCAGGTAGTCGGTGAGGATGGTGGAGTCGGGGAGGATGACGCGCTCGGCTGAAGAGTGGGAGATGTCACGCTCGTGCCAGAGGGCTATGTTCTCGAAGGCGGTTTGGGCGTTGGCTCGGATGACGCGGGCGAGGCCGGAGATTTGTTCGCTGGTGATGGGGTTGCGCTTGTGGGGCATCGCGCTGGAGCCCTTTTGTTTTTCGGAGAAGAACTCTTCGGCTTCGCGGACTTCGGTGCGCTGGAGGTGGCGGACTTCGGTGGCGATCTTGTCGAGAGTGCTGGCGAGGACGGCGAGAGTGGCGACGTAGGCGGCGTGGCGGTCGCGCTGGATTACCTGGGTGGCGATGTCGGCGGGCTTGAGGCCGAGTTCGGCGCAGATGGCTTCTTCGTGCTCGGGCTTGAGGTGGCCGAAGGTGCCGACGGCTCCGGAGAGCTTGCCTACGCGGAGGTCTTCGGCGGCGGCGTCGAAGCGGGTGAGGTTGCGCTGGATCTCGGAGTACCAGAGGAGAAGCTTGAGGCCGAAGGTGGAGGGTTCGGCGTGGATGCCGTGGGTGCGGCCGATGATGGGAGTGTGCTTGAACTCGAGGGCGCGCTTTTTCAGGACATCGGCGAGGGCGACGATGCCGGCGCGGATGATGGCGGAGGCTTCTTTGAGCTGGAGGGCTTGCGCCGTGTCAACGACGTCGGTGGAAGTGAGGCCGTAGTGGAGCCAGCGGGAGTGCTCGGGGGAGTTGATGTGCTCGGCGACGGTGGTGGTGAAGGCGATGACGTCGTGACGGACTTCGGCTTCGATCTCGTTGATACGGTCGACGGTGAAGGCACCCTTGTCGCGGATGACATCGGCGGCGGACTGGGGGACGAGGCCGAATTTGGCGAGGGCCTGGGAGGCGGCGACCTCGACGGTGAGCCAGCAGCGGTACTTGTTTTCGTCGGACCAGATGCGGCCCATGGCGGGGCGTGTGTAGCGGGGAATCAAGGCGTGGCTCTCCAGATGGAAGTGCGGGAAATTAGGTCTACTGCTTCATTTTACTGTGTTTGTGGGATGAAGGCGCAAAATCGATCCGCCTTCAGTCAATGTCGTATAGCGATATAATCGTGTTACGACATAATGCCTACATCGAAACGAAACAAAACGAGTTGGAAGGCTCCAGACAGGTTGAGCGAGCTTGCTGAGTTTCGTTATCAGTTGCGTAAGTTTCTTAGCTTTAGCGAGACCGTGTCGGAGTCGCGGGGTATTCCGGCACAGCAATATCAGTTACTGCAGGTTGTTGCTGCGGTTCCAGCAGGACATGAGTCTTCCATCTCGTACATTGCCGAGCGGATGATGGTGCGGCATAACAGCGCAGTGGAGTTGGTGGACCGCGCAGAGAAGTCCGGGCTGGTGCGGCGAGTGGCCGATGAGAGCGATCATCGGCGTGCGCTTTTGGAGATTACGGAACGTGGTGGCGAGGTGCTTACGGAGTTGGTTGCGAAGCATCTTAGTGAGATTGAGGTGAATGGTCCGGAGATCAAACGGGCCATGGAGAGGCTGCTTGAGTCAAAACCGGGGACGAACAGAAAGAGTAGAGAAAAATGACGAAAACAGAGCCTAACGACGGGTTACGAGATTATTCTGCGGACCACCGGATACTGTTGATTAGTGGGCTCGCAGCAGTCCTTGGGGTGGCTGGTGCATTGCTGGCATGGATGCTGTTGGGACTGATTCAGCTGGCGACCAACATCTTTTATTTTCATCAACTGAGCTTCGCGAACACGTCTCCTGCGGACAATACTCTGGGATGGTGGGCGGCGTTAATGCCGGTCATTGGTGGCCTGATTATTGGCCTGATTGCGCGTTATGGCTCGGAAAAGATTCGTGGGCATGGGATGCCGGAGGCGATTGAGGCGATTGTCTTCCAGGGTGGCAAGGTGGCTCCGCGGATTGCGATCTTGAAGCCGGTGGCGACGGCGATCGCGATTGGGTCGGGTGGGCCGTTTGGAGCGGAAGGGCCCATCATTATGACGGGCGGGGCAACGGGATCGCTGGTTGGGCAACTGCTGCATACGACCGATGCCGAACGGACGACGCTGCTGGTTGCGGGCGCGGCGGCGGGAATGTCGGCTACGTTCTCCTGTCCGCTTTCTGCGGTGTTGCTGGCGGTGGAGTTGCTGTTGTTTGAATGGCGGCCGCGGAGTCTTGTACCGGTGGCAGTGGCTTCCGTGACTGCGGGCGCGATACGGCGGCTTCTCCTGGGGCCGGGACCGATCTTCCCGATGCTGCCGACGACTGTCCCGATGCACCACATGGCGATGATCGGAGCGCTGATTGTTGGTGTGCTTGCAGCGTTGCTGTCGATGGGTTTGAGCCGTGCCCTGTACGCGATTGAAGATCTCTTTGAGCGTCTTCCGGTTCATTGGATGTGGTGGCCAGCGATTGGCGGTGTCGTCGTCGGAATTGGCGGACTGATTTTTCCTCCAGCGCTTGGCGTGGGATATGGCGTGATTCAGCGATTGGTGACCGATGACGTGACCTGGAAACTGATTCTGGGTGTGCTGTTGGTGAAGAGTTTTATATGGACCTTTTCTCTGGGGTCGAATACTTCAGGCGGTATTCTGGCGCCATTGCTGATGATCGGTGGAGCTATGGGTGCGGCGATGGGGCATGTGCTTACACCGGTGTCGCAGGGAGCATGGGCGGTGGTTGGTATGTCATCGGTGCTTGCGGCTGCCATTGGTGCGCCGCTGACTGCGGCGATGCTGGCGGTAGAACTGACGCATAATGGCGGCCTGATGTTGCCCGTGCTATTGGCCTGTGTTGTGAGCTACGCGATGGGGGTTCTGTTTCAGCCGCGATCGATTCTTACGGAGCGGCTGAGTCGAAGAGGGCTCCATTTGAGCCGTGAGTATGGCGTGGATCCGCTTGAGACTGTGATGGTTGGGGATGTGATGCATACAAGCATGTTTGCGCTCTCTGACAAGGCGCTGCGCTTGGATGCCGCGAACTGGTTGGCGAAGATGAATCAGCGGGGGAGCGAAGCATGGTCGCATTGGCAGCGACTGTTTCCGTTGGTGGACTCAGCGGGACATTTAAGAGCCGTGGTGACTCGCGGCCAGATGATTACAGCGGCGAGTGCCGACGAGTTGGATCGAGTGCTGCTGGATGAAGGCAGTACCGATCCGATAACGATTGGACCTCGCGATACGTTGCGCAATGCGGCTGAGAAGATGGCAGCGTTGAAGCTTACCTCGTTTCCGGTGGTTGACGGTGCTGGAATGTTAGTAGGAATTCTCAACATTGACGATCTGCTGGCGGCGCGAAGCAAGTCGAGTCTTCGGGACAGCGATCGCAAGCGTGTGCTGACACTTCGGTGGCCGTTTGGCGGAAGAAGCCAGGCTATCCCAACGATCGATCATTTGGTAGATCGATCGTTCGATAATGCAAATGACGATAGAGAGGCCCTGGAGCAGGCGGAAGAACGTATTGAGCAGGGCTTGGACTAACTGGATGGAGATTGGTTGACGCCGAAGAGCTCGGCCATCTCGTCGTGGAGGAAGCCGAAGCCGGGGCGGTAGGGCTGAACCCATTTGCCGTCGATGACGAATTGCGGGATGGCGCGCTTGCCTACATTTTCAAGGACGAGATCAGCGGCGCCGGGGGTGGATTCGATATCGACTTCCTGGAAGGGGATGTTGTGCGAGTTGAGGAAGCGCTTTGCTTCGCGGCAGTCGCGGCACCAGGATGCTGAGTAGACGGTTAGTTCCATGGCACTATTTTACTGGTTGTTCGTCGTGTTTCCGGGGATGGTCGATGGCGGCGAGGAGTTCGGAGATCGTCTTGAGGTCGGTGACGATGGTGTCTCCCATATGCGCAAGTGATGAGACGCATTGGTCGGCGGCCTCGGAGTTGCCTGCGCCGCAGGCGTCGCGGACGAGAATAGGGATGATGCCGAGATCGGCGGCTTGACGGCATGTTGGTTCGATGCCGATCTCGAGGGCGATGCCGGCAAGAATGACACTGCGGATGCCACAGTCTCGCAAGGTGAACTGGAGCGGCGTGCCTTCGAAGGCGGACATAGCGAGCTTGTCGAAGATGGCTTCGCTCGGAAGAGGTTGGAGTTCGGGGACGAGATGGAATCCCGGAGAGTCGCGCAGAAATGGCGAGATAACCTCGGCGGGGTTTTGCTTGCGCTGCCAGGCCATGGACATGCGGTACTGGAACCCACCCATCAGTTCAGGCGGAAGCGACATGTGGCGGGTGAAGATCGTCCGGATGCCTGCGCGACGCGTGGCTTTAAGGAGTGTCTGGACCTTGTTCAGAATGGTCGGGCCGTCTGGTATTTGCGGGACGATGCCGACCTGCATGTCATAGATGAGAAGGGCGGTGTGCTGTGGGTGTATGAGTTCCGGAAGTGTGGTGAGTATTTCGATCCCGTTGTGACTTGTCATGTTTTGATTTGCCTTCTTCGGTGAATCGTAATTACTGCTCATGGTAGTTGCGTATGAGGCCGCCGTCGATGAAGTAGGTTGAGCCGGTGACGTAGGCGGCTTCGTCGGAGGCGAGGAAGGCGGCGACGCTGGCGACCTCTTCGGAGGTTCCCATGCGGCCTAGCGGAATATTTTTTAGCAGGGCATCAAGTAACGGCTTGTTTTCGAGGAGCGCTTTGTTGATGGGGGTGGCGATGGCTCCCGGGGCGATGTTGTTGACGGTGATGCCGAGGGGGCCGAGCTCGACGGAGAGGTTGCGCATGAGCGTGCGCAGGGCTCCCTTGGAGGCGCAGTATGTGGAGAAGTGGGGGAAGGCCAGGTCCTCGTGGACGGAGCTGATGTTGATGATGCGGCCAGGTTGTTTGGCGTCGCGGAGTCGGCGGACGAAGGCCTGGGTGAGGAAGAAAGCGCCCTTGAGGTTGACGTTGAGGACTGCGTCGTAGTCCTGCTCGGTGACGTCCCAGAAGTCTGCGCGTTTCTCGATGCCGGCGTTGTTGACGAGGATGTCGCAGCGGCCTAGCTGCTGGTAGGTTTGATCGATGAGGTTCTGGGTGTCGGTGAGTTTAGAGACGTCGGCCTGGACGGTGATGGCTTTGCCTCCGGCGGCTTCGATCTGCGACTTCGTGGCGTTGGCTCCGTCGGGTCTGCCGCGATAGTTGATGACTACGCTGGCGCCTTCGCTCGCGAGGCGGATGGCGATGGATTGGCCAATGCCGGAGCCGGAACCGCTGACGATGGCTACTTTGCCTGCGAGACGAGCTGACATTGGTTGGCTCCTAATCGAATGCGTCTTCTTCGTTGTTAGGATGCGCGATGCTCGACTTTTTTCCTCGGCGGGCTAGAAAAAAGTTGCTGAGCATGGGGCCGCACTCTTCGGCGAGGAGGCCGGGGGCTACTTCGACTTTGTGATTGAGTTGGGGGTGGTTCATGACGCTGAGGACGCTGCCGCAGGCTCCGGCTTTGGGGTCGTCGGCGGCGTAGACGAGGCGAGCGATGCGGGCGTGGAGGATGGCTCCGGCGCACATGGCGCAGGGCTCGAGGGTGACGTAGAGGGTGCAGTTGGTGAGGCGGTAGTTTGAGAGAGTGAGGCCGGCCTGGCGGAGTGCTACTATTTCGGCGTGGGCGGTGGGGTCGCTGTCGCGGAGGACTCGATTCTGGCCGCGGCCTATGATCTCGTTGTTGTAGACGACGATTGCACCTACGGGGACTTCGCCTTCTAGCTCGGCGGTGCAGGCTTCGGCGATGGCGGCGCGCAGGTAGTCTTCGTCGGTGAGGGACATGGTGTGCAGTTTAGCTCCGTTGGTTTAGTAGAGGTGTGGGCCGCCTTCGGATTCCAGGGAATCGATGAAGGCTTGCATGGTTTTTAGTGTGGGGGCGGCGAGGGCTTTGGAGGTTTCGAGCTGGAGTTTTGCGGGGAGGGTTTCGAGTTGTTTTTTGAGGCCGTGGAGGGCGTCGGTGAAGGTGTGGAAGCGGGTGTCGCTGCCTAGTTTGGCTAGGGTGCGGGTGATGCCGATGGCTCCTAGTTGCTCCAGGATGTCGGCGTCGCGGGCGATTTTTGCTTCTAGAGTGATGGGGGTGTCGTGCGGCTGGTGGGTGCGGATGACTTCGAGGACCGCGGGGATCTTTTCGGTGGGGAAGCCGGCTTCTTCGAGGATCGCGGGAGCTTTTTCTGTGATGTAGGCTACATGGTCCCAAGTTTTGAGGGCTTCTTCGGATTCGGGGCGGTGGCCGATGAATACGCCGAGGTCGTGCAGCCAGACGGCGGCGAAGACTACGTCGTCGTCGTAGGTCAGGCCTTGGCCGATCTGTTTTGTTAAGGCGTAGAGGCGGGGTTGGTGGCCGAATTTGTGCGGAGGATTGGCGTGGTTGGCGATGTAGGTTTCGAGGACGGGGCGGTAGTCGTAAAGATTCTTCATCCGAAATACTTGACCACCTTGCTCGCGATCTCCGCGAAATCTGGACGCACTCTTCGCATTTCTTCATCAGGCCAATTGAATCCCGACCTGTAAACGTCTTCGAATATCGCTACAAGCCTGGATTCTGTTGCCTCTTCACGGGGCACAGACTCAAGAGCGGCCAAGATATCTTCTACCTGTTCCTCGTATTCGTTGTCCGGCATGCCCATAGCAATCAGACCTAGAAAATCCTGCATGCGAAAGATTTCGTTTAGTGCCTCGGAGTCAACATTCATATCAGATCCTATGCGGGCTCCTGTTGGGTCATGCAGTGGAGGGTGCCGAGGCCCCAGACTAGATCTACGGCGTGGATGCCGATTACGCCGCGGGTGGGGAAGCATTTTGCGATGATGTTGAGGGCGTGGCGGTCGTTGCAGTCGTTGAAGGTGGGGACGAGGACGAGGTCGTTGGCGATGTAGAAGTTGGCGTAGCTGGCGGGGAGGCGCTGGCTCTCGAAGACTACGGGCGAGGGCATGGGCAGCTCGATGATGTTGAAGGGCTGCTTCTTCAGGTTGCGGGCCGCGCGGAGGCGGTCGAGGTTTTCGGCCAGGGGAAGGTGGTTTTCGTCGCGGGTGTTGGGCTCGACGGCGGTTAGGATGGTGTTTTCGTCGACGAAGCGGGTGATGTCGTCGACATGGCCGTGGGTGTCGTCGCCGGCGCAGCCTTTGTGGAGCCAGAGGACCTGGTCGATACCGAGGTTGTCGTGGAAGGCCTGCTCGAGGTAGGTGCGGGTGGACTCTTCGTCGCCTAGGCCGGGGTTGCGCTGCTGGATCTCGGAGAGGAGGCACTCTTCGGTAGTGATGAGGACGCCCGCGCCGTTGGTGTCGATGCTGCCGCCTTCGAGGACGAGGCGGTGGGTTTTGCCGTTGGGGGCGATGACTTCGGGTTTGAACTGGGGTATGTCGTAATGTTTGGCGACGTGCTGGGGGATCTGGTCGTCGCGGTGCCAGTTGTCGTACTTGGCCCAGGCGTTGAACTTCCAGTTGGTGATGGCGAGGTCACCCTTGGGGTTTTTTATGAAGATGGGGCCGGAGTCGCGGAGCCAGACGCGGTCGGTGACCCAGTGGTGAAAGTGGAGGCGGGCAAGATTGGCTCCGGCACGGCGGAACATGGAGGTGGCTCGGGTTTCGGCGGGGAGGTCGTTGACGAGGATGTGGACGTCTTCGACCTTGGAGAGGTGGCGGACGATTTCGGCATAGACCCAGGGGATGGGTTGGAACTTGCCGGGCCAGTCCTCGGAGTTGTGGGGCCACGCGATCCAGGTAGCGGCGTGCGGAGCCCACTCGGCGGGCATGCGGTAGTTCTGTTCGCGGGGTGTGGTCATTTGATGGCTCTTCTCTCCTTGGAACTTCCGCGACACGCCTGGGTCCGGGTTATGTTAGCGGCTGCTGACCACCCCCTGGGTGAAAAGCAGGTAAAGTATTCAAAATAAAAGCTTTGAGCTCGTACTTGTTTTGCAAGGTATTGATTGTAAATGGTTTAAGTGGGTACTTGGTTCTTTGGGCGAATTGGACTTTTGGTGAAAGGCCATTTTTTCGATCCTGTTTTAAGTATAGCTGGTTGAACATAACTCTTTTGCAAACGAAAGTGCTGGATTGGCGCGGGTTTTGTGGGTTTGGGGCTTGACAGGTTTTTGGGTTCGGGTCGCTTCGCTCCCCTCGCCATCCCCGTTTGGCTAGTGCCACGCAGCAAGTGTAAACAGCAGATTAGAGCTGGGTGGCTTAAAGGGTTATGCAGGTTTTGTTCTATGCAGATAGTATGGTGCGGTTGATACTTTAATTTTTCCGTAACGAAGGCTGTTTTTAACTATGGCAATTAGCGTTGGCGTACCCTCCAGTCTCCAGTCAGGTCTCCGTAAGACAGATGTTCGGGCCATGAGCATCGCAACGATGCTCTTTTTCATGTGGGGTTTTCTCACTTGTCTGAATGACATTCTTATCCCGCATCTGAAGGCCATCTTTGATCTGAATTATGCGCAGGCGATGCTGGTGCAGTTCTGCTTCTTCTCGTCGTACTTCATCTTCGCGTTGCCGGCGGGCAAACTGGTGGAGTGGCGCGGGTATAAGGGCACGATGGTGATCGGGCTGCTGGTGATGGCTGCTGGTGCGTTCCTGTTTCTGCCCGCCTCAACGGCTGCTTCGTTTGGGTTGTTTCTTTCGGCGCTGGTGATTTTGGCGGCGGGAATTACTACGCTGCAGGTGGCGGCGAATCCTTATGTGGCAAACCTGGGCCCACCGGAGACATCGTCGGCGCGGCTGAACCTGTCGCAGGCGTTCAACTCGCTGGGGACGTTCCTGGCCCCATTCTTTGGGAGTGCACTGATTCTGAGCGCGACCCAGGTGACGCCGGAGAAACTGCGGTCGTTTTCGGCTGCGGCGCTGCAGCAGTACAGGATGGAGCAGGCGTCGTCGGTGCGGCTGCCGTATGTGGGGATTGGGCTGACGCTGGTACTGCTAGCGATTTCGTTTGCCGTGTTGAAGATGCCGACGATGGACTTTACGCGGGATATTCGTCCGGGCGAACTGGATGAGAGCGCGACGGGGGACAGTATCTGGAAACATCCGGTGCTGCTGGCCGGTGCGCTGGCGATCTTTGTGTATGTGGGTGCTGAGGTCTCGATCGGAAGCTTTTTGGTGAACTACTTCGGGTTGCCGGATATTGCGGCGTTTCCGGAGAAGACGGCAGCGAAGTATGTGTCGCTGTATTGGGGCGGCGCGATGGTGGGGCGGTTTATCGGCTCGTACCTGCTGACGAAGTTCAGAACGAGCACGGTGCTGGGGACGGCGGCGGTGGTGGCTTGCTCGCTGGTGGTGACGTCGATCATCACGCATGGGCACACTGCGATGTGGGCGATTATTGCGGTGGGGCTGTTCAACTCGGTTATGTTCCCGAGCATCTTTACCGTTGGGTTGTCGGGACTGGGCCCGCTGACGAGTAAGGGCTCGAGCTTGATGGTGGCGGCGATTGTAGGTGGCGCGCTGATTCCGCTGGCTGAAGGGCATTTGGCTGATGCGATTGGCGTGCAGCACGCGTTCATGATTCCGGCGACATGCTACATCTACATTGCGCTGTTTGGGTATTTGGGTGGGAGACGGGCTGAGCGGGAGGTTGGGATCGCGGCTTAGAGTTGGGTATGTTTTGGGCTGGTCTAGCTGTTTACATTCCCACTCATCGCGGTGAGACTGCGATGAGTGGGACACCCGAGATTGCTGGCTGGTTGAAGGAGTGCGGTTCGCGCGAACGCGCGAATGCCCACCTTAGCGACGATGAAACTGTCGCGAAGATGGGGCACCCACTTCATTTGTTGATTTTTGTTGTTTCGATGCCCACCATTGCGAACGATGCGATGGTGGGCATTCGTTTATTTGGTTAGTTCGTTCTTGGCGATGGCGCCGCCCTTCATGACGAATGGGACATGCTCGAGTGCTTCGACGCGCTGGAGTGGGTCTTCTTTGAGGGCGATGAGGTCGGCATAGTGGCCGGGTGAGAGGACGCCTACGTCGGAGGCGCGGCCGATGAGGTCGGCGGCGTTGCGGGTGGCGGCCTGGATGGCCTGGGCGGGTGTCATGCCGTACATCACCATGTAGTGGAACTGCTTGGCGTTGTCGCCGTGTGGGTAGACTCCGGCATCGGTGCCGAAGGCCATCTTGACGCCGGCCTGGAAGGCTTTGCGGAAGTTTTCGCGCTGGAGTTTGCCTACTCCGCGCTCCTTGGTGGTCATCTCTTCGGGGATGCCGAAGTCTTTGGCTTTGCCGAGGATGTAGTCGTCGTCGTAGATGTCCATGACGAAGTAGGTGCCGTGGGCCTTGGCGAGGCTGATGCCCTCGTCGTCGACGAGGGAGGCGTGCTCGATGGAGTCGATGCCGGCGTTGATGGCGTCCTTGATGGACTGGGCGCCGTGGGCGTGGGCGGCGATCTTGCGGCCGGTGGCATGGGCGGTGTCGGCAGCCATCTTGAGCTCTTCAAAGGTGTACTGGGGTGCGCCGGGCTGGTCGCCTTTGCTGAGGACGCCGCCGGAGGCGAGGATCTTGATGACGTCGACGCCGTATTTGACCTGGGCACGGATGGTGTGGCGGATCTCTTCGGGGCCGTCGGAGATGGAGAAGTCACGCTCAGCGGGGAACATGGTCACGCTCGTTTGAGGGGAGTAGTTGTTGAGGTCGCCGTGGCCGCCGGTGATGGAGAGTGGTGGGCCGGAGGCTACGATGCGTGGGCCGGGGAAGAGGCCTTCGTCGATGGCGTTGCGGAGGTCGACCGCCATGAAGGGGAGCGAGCCTACGTCGCGGACGCTGGTGAAGCCGGCTTCGATGGTGCGGCGGGCGTTGACGACGCTGGCGTAGGCGTCGGAGAAGGGGGTGTCCTTGAAGGAGTTGATGGGGTCGTACTTGTCGGCTCGGGCTCCGAGGTGGGTGTGGCAGTCGATGAGGCCGGGAAGGACGTAGTCGGTGCTGAGGTCGACTACTTTGGCTCCGCTGGGGATGGCGAAGGAGGAGGGTTCGATGGACTTGATGCGGTCGCCGGTGAGGATGAGGGTGACGTTCTGACGGTAGGTGCCGGATTCGCTGTCGAAGAGGTGGCCGGCTTTGATGTAGGTGGTATCGGGGGTGGGTGGGGTTTGGGGGGGGGAGGCTTGGTGGAGGGCTATTGAGAGTGTGAGTGTAGGCAATATAGCGCCTAGACCGGCGATTTTCCGCATCGGGTGCCTCTTGGATTTGAATTTAGGTCAGTGTAGCGGATTTGAGGTGGGCAGCATGCGGAACGGGAGGTGGGGTGACGGTTTAGGTTCGTGGCTGGGTCGGAAGAGTGCGGATTGCGCCTCGCGCGATTGCGGTGGTTGGGCTAGATGTGGGTCAACCCGCCTTTGCCGTTTACTAGACACCAAACTGCCGCAGATGATGATCCAGATGCTTGTACATCAATATCGCCCATTCCTCAGGGGTTAGTCGCCCAAAGAAGCTATGCGGATGCGTGGTGCATCCGTCTGGTCCGGCTGCAGCAAACCGGTCGATCAACCCGCACAACCGCTCCCGTTCCGTCGCGAGGTTCCGTTCATCCTCCATTACGAGACCGGGTATAGTCGGTGAATTCCGTCGCATCGGTTCGTCGTTTCCAAGTGCCATTGGCTTTACTATCCGACCGACGATGCGCCCCAGGAATAGCCGCGGCGGAACTCTGTCTCCGGCAGCCAATTCCAGACCTGCCGAGCAGTGCGCTACCGCCTGTGCCGCATTCATCTTGCCCCACCGCCGCTCGCTATCCGGCCGCAGGTCCGCGATCCGCTGCTTCACTTCTTCCACCCTAGCCGGTTCAAAGAGATTCTTCATGGGCGCCTCTGTCGATCAGAGATATCGTTTAGTCGTTGCTTTTCTTCCTGTTCATTATATTCCTATATTAGAATATATAAGATGAAACTGTGGCTTTTTTGTCATGTCGCGCTCAGGTCCGCACCGGCGCTTGAAGGCTGGGTTTCGCACGTTGCGAATGTCCCATTCACGCGATGAGACTGCATGAATGGGCACCCGGTTCATATGGTTTGTTTTTCAAGTCTTACTTTTGATTCTTATCTCAAGTACATTTTTCTGTTCTGCGCCGGGCTTCCAAGTGGCATCAGCCTTGGATTTCTGAAAGACATAATCGATTTCAATTCTTGCCCCAACTCGATAAAGCGAGTCTAAAGAGAAGTCTTGGACCTCGCGTGTCCATCTCGACTTCTCACCATCGTCGCTTAATACTTCACACATCGGCCAATCATTCTGGCTGCCCATATAGACTTGTTCAATAACGCCTCTTACAGTGTGCATCTGCAGCTTTCCAGCCTTGATGTTCTCCCACCACTCTGGACTGCCGAAAAGGCCATGCGTCGGTTGAAGGCCAAACTCCTTGGTGGTGAGCGTGGCCTTTTGAACCTGATCGATGAATTTCTGATTTAACTGAAGCTGATACACGATCTGCATAAGTTCGTCTAGTCCAAGAAGCGTTTGGCTATGCCTTCGTAGGCGTCTATGCGGCGGTCGCGTAGGAAGGGCCAGTGTTGGCGGGTTACTTCGATTAGTTTGGAGTCGAGGTCGGCGTAGAGGATCTCTTCTTTGTCGTGGCTGGCAAGAGCGATGATTCGGCCGAAGGGGTCGGCTATGAAGCTGCCGCCCCAGAACTCGATGCCGGAGCTGGGGGTGTGGTCGCCGGGTCCGCGCAGTTCGACCGTGGCGGGGTTGCCGTCGGCGGCGGGGGCTTTGAATTTGACGTCGCCGTGCTCGTGACCTACGCGGTTGACGGCGCAGACGAAGACTCCGTTGGCGATGGCGTGGGCGCGCTGGGCGGTCTGCCAGGCTTCGTATTGGGCGGTGCCGAACTCTTCCTTCTCGGAGGGGTGCCAGCCGATGGCTGTGGGGAAGAAGAGGACTTCGGCGCCGCGGAGGGCGGTGAGGCGGGCGCCTTCGGGGTACCACTGGTCCCAGCAGACCAGGGTGCCGATGGGGCCGGAGGTGGTGCGGGTGGCTTTGAAGCCGAGGTCGCCGGGGGTGAAGTAGAACTTCTCGTAGTAGAGAGGGTCGTCGGGGATGTGCATCTTGCGGTAGAGGTCGGCGATGGTGCCGTCTTTTTCGATGGTGACAGCGGTGTTGTGGTAGAGGCCGGGGGCGCGGCGCTCGAAGAGGCTGGCGACGAGGACGACGCCGGTCTCGCGGCAGACGCGGGTGAGGACGTCGGTGGAGGGGCCGGGGATGGGTTCGGCGAGGTCGAAGAGGGCGTGTTCTTCACGCTGGCAGAAGTATTGGGCGCGGAAGAGCTCGGGGAGGCAGACCAGGGTGGCTCCCTGGCGGGCGGCTTCGTAGACGCGCTCGGCGGCCTTGTCGAGGTTGAGCTGGGTGTCCGGGGCGCAGGACATCTGGATGAGGGCGACGCGTTTTGTGGTTGTTTTAGCCATGGCAGTCCTTCTTATCTTATAGGCAGGTAGGGGGATGTTCTTTGCGGGAAGGTTGAATTCTGGGTGGATTCCTTATGGCATATGGCTTAATGGGCAGTATGGGCGAGATAGAGTTTCGAAGACTCAATGAGGGGGACGCGGCGGCGTACTGGAATTTGAGGTATGAGGCGCTTGAGAGGGAGCCGCTGGCGTTTGGGAAGGCCGCAGAGGAGCATCGCGCTACGACTGTGGAGGAGTGGGCGGATCGTTTTCGGGAGTATCCGAAAGAGAGCTTTACGCTGGGCGGTTTTGACGGCGGCGTGCTTGCCGGAATTGCGACGTTTATACGTGAGCAAGGGTTGAAGGAGCGGCATAAAGGGCATATCTATGGGGTGTATGTAAGTGCCGCTCATCGCCAGAGGGGATTTGGAAGGGCGATGATTGCTGCGGTCGTGAACAGGGCAAAGGAAGATGTGACGTTGGAGCAGATTCTGCTCGCAGTCGGGGCGTGCCAGGAGGCGGCGATCCGGCTGTACCGGGGCTCAGGATTTGAAGTGTATGGCACCGAGCCCAGGGCTTTGAAGGTGGGTTCGAGGTACGTCGATGAGCATCAAATGATGTTGAGAGTCCGCTGAAGCATTGCCGATGGGTAGGATTCCGAGGCAACGGCTTTGAATCTCCCTTTTTTCCGGGTGAATTTTCTGTTACGTTTGAATGTAGAGCCGTCTGGCGCAGCGTCCGATGGGCCCACTTCAACTCACCTGAAAATATCTTTGTCCCAGCAGTTTGCGGTAGCCGTGTATTTCATTGCAGAAGGAGCAATACGTTGAGCGAATTTCGTGATTTTCTGGAACTCCCGTACTCAGAGCTGGAAGACCTGAACCTGCAGGCCAAAGAGCAGCGCAAGAAGCGCGTGGCCGCCGATGTGATTCAGGAAGAGCGCCTGAAGTACCTGACCGACGAGCGCCGGATCAAGGCCGTCACCGTTTTGTTCAGCGATCTTGAAGGCCGCCTGCACATGCTCGACTACGACAAGAAGTTCCTGGTCAAGAGCTATGACAACCTGACGTTCGATGGATCTTCCATTCGTGGCTTTACGGCGCAGCGTGAGAGTGACCTGCGGCTCGGAATTGACTGGAGCGCGTTTTACTGGGCGCCGGCGGATGTGTTCGGGCCGGGTAAGGTGCTGGTGTTTGGCGAGGTGATCGACAAGAACGGCACGACGTATTCGGGCGATATCCGTGGCGTGCTGAAGCAGTTCTCGCAGGAGCTGTACGACAAGCAGGGCTACACGCTGAATGCCGCCAATGAGATTGAAGGCTTTCTGTTCGAGGGCATCGATGCGGAGCGCACCTTTCATGAGACGGGCAGCTTTGAGTATGTGAACAAGGGCGGCTACTACCACTCGCTACCTGGCGATCCACTGCGTGAGTTCATCGACACGACGGCAGAAGTGCAGCGCGCCATGGGTTTTGAGAACGAGAAGGACCATCCCGAGGTTGCGCCTTCGCAGTTCGAGATCAACTACACGTACGGCGAAGTTGTGGCCGCGGCTGATCAGATTCAGCTGTACAAGCTGATCTGCCGCCAGGTTGCGACGCAGATGGGCATGACGGCGAGCTTTCTGCCTAAGCCTGTGACCGGCGTCAACGGCAGCGGTATGCACACCAACGTCTCGATTACCAAGGGCGGAAAGAACCTGTTCTGGGATCCCAAGGGCGAGGAGAAGATCTCGAAGCTGGCGTGGCAGTTTACGGACCGCATTCTGACGCACGGCAACGATCTTTGCCTGTTGCTGAATGCCAGTGTGAATGCTTATCGTCGCCTGGATCCTCACTTCGAGGCTCCGAACCAGATCAAGGCCTCGGCCGTGGATCGCGGATCGATGATTCGTATTCCGATCGGCAATGAGAAGTCTTCGCGTGTCGAAGTTCGTTCGGTTGGCCCGGATGCGAATCCTTACCTGGTGCTGTACTCGATCTTCAAGACGGGCCTGCATGGCGAGACCGCGCGGATCAAGAACCTGCGCCAGGCAGAACGCTATCTGCCGGATAACGTGTACACCGCGATTGATAACTTCCGCGGGGCGGAGTGGACGACGACCCTGCTGGGTGCGGATGTGAAGGCTCGCTACGCCGACCTGAAGCAGGCTTCGGCAGACCGTTGCCCACGTTTGTTGGGCACGATCGTCAAACCGGCTGAGGTTCAGTTCCACCACGATGTTTACAACCAGCTGCTCTGGAATCTCTTCTAAAAGCTGCTGTGCAAATGAATAAAGACAAAGGCTCCGGATTTTCCGGAGCCTTTGTTGTACACGCTTCGATTCAGAGAGCGGAGGTTTTTGTGAAGTTGGATATGCGTAAGTCGATCTGCCTGCTGTTTGTCCTCGTTCTGTCGCTGCGTTCTGCGAGCGCGCAAGGCACTGTGCCGACCTTCCGGCACACGGTCGGCCAGAGCTCCTACACACTTATAGGTCGTGATCCAGTACAGGGAGGGACGACCACTATCCCTACAGTGCTTGTTCCAATCACGCTTTCTTTTGAAGCTAAGAAGAAAGCCGGCCAGGGTTTTGTTATGGACTCGGCCGCTGATGTGCCGCATATCATCCGCTCCCCTATCTTCTCTCAATTCGCTTTTACGGCCCACGATTCTACCCAATATGCTGACGCGATGTTGCGTACCACCTTTCCGAAGGCTGAGGGGTGGCATACGCTGCTAGGCAAGCCGGCAGTGAAGCCTGTGAAGATCACCGTTCCGGTCGGCTACGGCTATATCCTCACTTCGAAAAAGACCGGCGGCTCCTTCGCAGTCGTCGATGTTGAGTTTCTGCAGCGGGAGTTGTTCAAGCAGATTCCACGGCAGGACGGCAAGCTCGTCATGGCGGTGACGCATAACGTTACGTATTATGTGGAAGGTGATGCGACGGAGTGCTGCTCGTGGGGAACACACGGCGTCGATGCTGCAACGGGAAATTCCTTCGTGCTTGGCTCATATCTTCACGATGCGCCGGCCATAGTCGAAGATAGTGATGTGCAGCCACTGACTCAGCAACTGGCGGAGTTCATCAACGATCCGTTGCACGCCCCCCTGTTCCGTGGAAACCGCAATGCTGCTCCAGGGAATGTGTTTCCTGCCTGGACGCGTCTTGCTTCAGTGTCTGCGGGAGACCAGGGCCGTTGCGGTGGCGCTGGGGTTGCATCTGCTTATTTTCTTCTTGAACCCACAAATACGAATCCGAAGAACAATATCCCAGCATCGAAGGCATTCGTTGCCCATGTGAGTGGAGCTGACTACCATCTGCAGAATGTGGCTTTGTTGCCATGGTATTCGGGCGCTTCGGATGACCTCGGCAGTACGTACAGTTTTCCAGATGCGCAGACGCTTGCCGAACCGGCAACGCCATGCCCCACGCCCGAAGGCATCTCCGCGCCGCCTTGGCCTACGGTTGCAGCAATCCCACTGAACGGTGCGCCTAATGGGCATAAGCTGATCGGTTACTGGGCCGGATACGGCAGAGCAGGTTCCACCTTTCCGCTACGCGAGGTGTCGCCGCAGTGGGACGTCATCATCGTTGCATTTGCTACACCGGATAAGAATGCGCCTGAAGGGACGATGCAGTTCCACACGCCCGCGGGACTCGACACAGAACAATTCAAGGCTGATATCGCATACCTGAAAAGCCAGGGTAAGAAAGTGATGATCTCGCTTGGAGGAGGTGGACAGCACTTTACACTCGCTGATCCGAATCGCGTTCCGAACTTCGTCTCGTCCGTTACCCGCATCGTTGAGGAGTACGGATTTGACGGTATTGATGTCGACTTCGAGAGTCCGTCGCTTTCTATTGATGGCGGAGATACTGACTTCAAGCATCCGACTACGCCATCGATTGTGAACCTCATTTCGGCCTTGCGTCAGCTGCACGATCACTTTGGCTCCGGATTCATGATCAGCCTCGTTCCTGAAGGAACGCAGATCCCGTCGGGGTATCCGAGCTATGGCGGCCAGTTTGGGTCTTATCTTGCCATTACGTATGCCATTCGCGATATTCTCTCGTTTATTGATGTACAGGATTACAACACGCCGCCTCTGCAGGGGCTCGATGGCGAGATCTATCAGCCAGGCACGGTGGATTATCATGCTGCGATGACGGAGCTTCTACTGCATGGCTTCAATGTGGGAGGGGATCCGAAACACTTCTTTCCACCAATGCCTCCCAATAAGGTTGCGGTTGGATTCCTCACTGGGGACACGACGCCTGACATTGTCAGTCAGGCGATGAACTACATCATTACCGGCAAGGCTCCTGCGGGAACTATGTACAAACTGCGCAATCCTTCGGGCTATCCCGGCATGATCGGCGCGATGTTCTGGACTATCGACGGAGATCGTCGCGGCGATTACAACTTTTCAAACACAGTTGGCCCGCAGCTTCATGGCTACCCCGTAACTAAGCAGTAGGTGGCTGCAGCGAGCTGCTTGTTCGATAAGCGCACTTGTTGGGCGACTTTGGTTGCCACTCGTTATTTGCGGATGTTAGCCTTCGACTTCTAAATCTCGCGGTCGGAGTTCACATTCTATGCAGACGAGCTATAACGGTATCCCTGTCCCAGCGAACGGTCAGTCCATTGAATATGCCAACGGCAGCTATACGGTGCCGGATCATCCGATTATTCCTTTTATCGAAGGGGATGGCACGGGGCGGGATATATGGAAGGCTTCGCAGCGGGTGTTCGATGCGGCTGTCGAGAAGGCTTATGGGGGCAAGCGCTCAGTTGCGTGGTATGAGGTGCTGGCGGGAGAGAAGGCGTTTCGACAGACGAAGAACTGGCTGCCGGATGACACGGTGAAGGCTACGGTGGATTTTCGCGTGTCGATCAAAGGGCCGCTGACTACGCCTGTTGGTGGTGGAATTCGATCGCTGAATGTGGCGCTGCGGCAGTTGATGGATCTGTATCAGTGCGTGCGGCCGGTGAAGTATTACTCGGGCGTGCCTAGTCCTGTGAAGCATCCGGAGAAGTTGGATGTGGTGATCTTTCGGGAGAATACGGAAGACATTTATGCGGGGATTGAGTTTCGTGAGGGGACCTCAGAGGCGGCGAAGTTTATTTCGTTTGTGAATGACGAGATGTTGAAGGGCGGGAAGAAGAAGATTCGGCTGGACTCGGGTGTAGGGGTGAAGCCGATTTCGATTACGGGATCGAAGCGGCTGGTGCGGGCGGCGATTCAGTATGCGTTGGATAACAAGCGCAAGACTGTGACGCTGGTGCACAAGGGGAATATTCAGAAGTTCACCGAAGGGGCGTTTCGTGAGTGGGGCTATGAGGTTGCCACGGAGGAGTTTCGTGAATACACGGTGACAGAGCGGGAGAGCTGGATTCTGGGGAATGTGGAGAGCAATCCTGGGATTTCGGCTGAGGAGAATGCGGCGTTGATTGAGCCGGGGATTGAGTTTGCGCCGAAGGAGTTTGGCGAGGGTGTTGTTGCCGAGGTGAAGGCGGTGCCGGCGTCTCTTGGGAAGACGCATGGCGGAGGTAAGTGGAAGGAAAAGATTCTGGTGAATGACCGGATTGCGGATTCGATCTTCCAGCAGATTATTATTCGACCTTCGGATTACTCCGTTCTGGCTACTACGAATCTGAATGGCGACTATATCTCGGATGCTGCGGCTGCGCAGGTTGGCGGGTTGGGGATTGCTCCCGGTGCGAATATCGGCGATGGATATGCGGTGTTTGAGGCGACGCATGGGACTGCTCCGAAGTATGCGGATAAGGATGTGATTAATCCGGGGTCTGTAATTCTTTCGGGGGTTATGTTGTTCGATTTTCTGGGCTGGACGGAGGCTGCGCGGTTGATTGAGTCTTCGATGGAGAAGACGATTCAGCAGAAGTATGTGACGTATGACTTCGAGCGGCAGATGCAGGGCGCGACCAAGGCGAAGACGAGTGAGTTTGCTACCCGTATGATTGAGAATATGGGCTGATCCGCTGACGGCAAGTACCGACCGCGGATTTGCGCGGATTAAAACGGATTTAAAACAGACTGCTGAACGGATTTGAAGAGGAGACGGAAGAGATGCGGAAGAAGGTAACGATTGTTGGCTCGGGTAATGTTGGAGCAACGGCTGCGCACTGGATTGCAGCGAAGGAATTGGCCGATGTTGTGCTGCTTGATGTTGTCGAGGGTGTGCCGCAGGGTAAGGGGCTCGATCTGATGCAGGCGATGCCGATTGAGAAGCGCGATTGCAGCATCGTTGGGACGAATGATTATGCCGATACTGCGAACTCGGATGTTGTGGTGATTACGGCGGGGATTGCGCGTAAGCCGGGAATGAGCCGCGATGATTTGTTGAATACGAACTACAAGATCATGAGCGATGTGGTGGCGAAGGTGGTTGCGGCTTCTCCGAATACGATCATTATTGTGGTTTCGAATCCGCTGGATGCTATGGCGCAGACTGCGTTCAAGCAGGCAGGGTTGCCGCGTGAGCGTGTGATTGGCATGGCTGGCGTGCTGGATTCGGCGCGGTTCCGGACGTTTATTGCGCAGGAGCTGAATGTGTCGGTGGAGAACGTTACGGCTTTTGTGCTGGGCGGACATGGCGATACGATGGTTCCGCTGTCTCGGTATTCGACTGTGGCGGGAATTCCGATTACGGAGCTGATTGCGCCTGATCGTCTGAAGGCGCTGGAGACGCGCACGGCCAATGGCGGCGCGGAGATCGTGAAGTATTTGAAGACGGGGTCGGCTTACTATGCTCCTTCGGCGGCGGCGGTGGAGATGGTGGAAGCGATTCTGAAGGACAAGAAGAAGATTCTGCCTTGCGCTGCTTATCTGCAGGGTGAGTATGGGATCTCGGGGCTGTATGTTGGGGTTCCCTGCAAGCTGGGTGCGAAGGGACTGGAGCAGATTATTGAGATCAAGCTGACGCCGGAAGAGCAGGCTGCGCTGCAGAAGAGTGCGGACTCGGTGAAGGAGCTTTGCTCAGTGATCGGTGTGGCATAGAGCAAAACCGACCGCGGATTCTCGCGGCAACTAGAAGGCCCGCTCAGATGAGCGGGCCTTCTAGTTTGGTGGAATATCGATACCTGAGTGTCCGGGCTAAAGCCCGGACCTACCTCAGAAGCAAATACAAAATAGAAGTCAATTGATGTTAGGCTACGCGTTCGATGGTGACGGATTCGAGGACTACTGGGGTCTTCGGGCGGTCCATGCCGTCGCGGTTGACCTTGGAGATCTTTTCGACGATGTCGTAGCCTTCGACGACCTGGCCGAAGATGGTGTGCTTGCCGGTGAGCCAGCTGGTGTCGGCTACGGTGATGAAGAACTGGCTGCCGTTGGTATTGGGGCCGGCGTTGGCCATTGCGAGCTTGCCCTTCTCCTGAAAGCCATGCCGGGAGCCGCGGGTCTCGTCGGCGAACTTGTAACCGGGGCCGCCCATGCCGCTACCTTCTGGGTCGCCGCCCTGGATCATGAACTGCGGAATCACGCGGTGGAAAATAGTTCCGTCGTAGAGCTTCGGGCCCTTCTTGCTGCGGCTGTTCCACTCCTTGGTGCCTTCAGCGAGGCCGATGAAGTTGGCTACAGTCTCGGGCGCGTCCTTCTCGAAGAGTTCGCAGACGATGGTGCCTTCAGATGTCTTGAAGGTTGCGTAGGTTCCAGGGTTCTTTGCCATTTTGTTTTTCTCCTTACAGGTTGTTGCCGCTGACGCAGCAGGGAAGCCTCTTCGCTGAATGTACGAAGAGGGGAAGGTCTATTTCGTCGGCGTTGTGGGTGCCTTTGCTGGCTGCGGAGTTGGTTCCGGAGGCATCGGCTGTCCCTCGCGAACGATTGTGATGCGATTGATGACCACAGGAGTGAGGGGTTTGTCCTGACTGTTGCGTTCGACGCGTGCGATGGAGGCCACTAGCAATACGCTGTGGGCGTCGCACTGGCCGAAGATGGTGTGTTTGCCATTGAGTTGAGGGACTGCGTCTTCGGTAATGAAGAATTGGGAGCCGTTTGTGCCGCCGCCGGAGGGGCCGGGGCCGGCGTTGGCCATGGCGAGGCGGCCGGGCTGGTCGAAGGTGAGCGATGGATCGATCTCATCCTGAAAGAAGTAGCCGGGGTCGCCAGTTCCGTCGCCGACGCGGTCTCCGCCCTGAATCATGAAGCCGGGGATGACACGGTGAAAGGTGGTTCCGCTGTAATAGGGTTGGTGGTGGACTTTCTCGAGCGTTTTGTTGTCGGTCCAGTCTTTGGTCCCATCGGCGAGGCCAATGAAGTTTGCCGTTGCGACGGGTGCCTGCTTTTCGTAGAGCTTACAGGTGAGGCGACCCATGGTGGTGTCGATGACTGCCGTTGGGCCAGTGGGGACGACAGGGGCTTGAGCCTGGCTTGTTGTGCTTGGCGCGTCGGGCAGAGCATCTGCCGGGGACGGCGGAGGCGGTGAAGATTGTCCAAACGCGGGAAGGCTGAAAGCTAGTGCGAGTGCGAGATAGCGAAGCGTCATGCGATGTGTAGCTCCATGGAACAGGCTATCGTAGACGTGGCGTTGGAGCAACGTGGCCTGGATGTCGCCGAACCGCTATTCAAAGAGGATGGTTCTTCCGGAGCTGCACAGAATGCGGTGCTCCAGGTGCCAGCGGACCGCGCGTGATAGTACGATTCGCTCCTGATCGCGGCCCTTTTGCTTGAGGTCCTCAAGCTGGTCACGGTGCGTGGTGCGGGCGGTGGATTGCTCGATGATGGGGCCGTCATCGAGTATGTCGGTGACGTAGTGGCTGGTCGCTCCTATGAGGCGGACGCCTCGTTTGTAGGCGGCGAGATAAGGATTGGCACCGACGAATGCAGGCAGAAGCGAGTGATGGACGTTGATGATGCGCTGCGGGAAGTGAGCAACGAACTCCGGTGAGAGTATCTGCATGTAACGCGCGAGAACGATGAGGCCGATGCCTGCATCTTTGAGGAGCGTTATCTGTTGGCGTTCTACTTCAGATTTTCTCCCGGCAAGGATGGGAGTGTAAGCGAATGGAATACCGTAGTGGTTCGCTGTGATCTCGGCGTCCGGATGGTTGCTGACGATGAGCGGAATGTCGCAGGTAAGCTCGCCGATCTGATGGCGGTAGAGCAGGTCCACGAGACAGTGCTGATAGTGAGAGACGAAGATAGCGACGCGTTCTCTGACGTTGGAGTATGCGATCTTCCATTGGAGGTTGAACTTTTCAGTAAGGGGAGCGAATGCCCCTGAAAACTGCTCGCGGGTGAGATCGAAGTCGTCGAGGGACCACTGCATGCGCATAAAGAAGAGACCGTATTCGGTGTCCTGATATTGATCGCAGGAAAGGATGTTGCCTCCGTGGCGGAAGACGAAGTTGGCCAAAGCGGCGACGATACCTTTTTGATCAGGGCAGTGAAGCAGCAGGATTGCAGTGTCAGACAATCAACGGTCTCCTTGCGTTTCGATTCTTCGTTTATAGATGTTTTATCCGATGGGCGACGGTTTGCAACATTCAAGATATATTTCTGTGCTTTTATGAGGCGCTTGATTGGGCACCGCTGAAGGTGATCGGGATGTCCGCGCGAGAAAATTTGATGCGGTTTTCTTGCGAGGTGAGTAGCCGTGAGGCTTCGTCTGAGCGTCGAATGGGCTGGAGGATAGACAGATGGCGAAGTATGCGCTGTATGTATCGCTGAAGGCGAAGCCAGGGAAAGAGAAGGATGTTGAGGCGTTTCTGAAACAGGGCGCGGAGATGGCAAAGAGTGAAGCCCATACGGTGAACTGGTATGGGCTGCATGAAGACGAGGGGAGATATAGCGTCTTCGATACCTTCAACGACGAGGCAGGCCGGAATGCTCATCTGAGCGGTGAAATTGCCAAGGCCTTGATGGCGAAGGCGAGCGAGTTGTTCGCGGACCCGCCACAAATTCACAAGATTAATATTCTGGCTGATAAATAGCGCTATTTGGATTTGTCTGCTGCGACCTGAACGTCGCGGAAGACGCGAAGGAGATTGCCGCCGAGGAGCTTCTTCATGTCTTCGGCGGTGTAGCCCCGTGCCATGAGTGCGGCAGTGATTTTTGGCAGGTCGGCGGCGGAGTCGATGCCTTCGGGTGGGACAGGGATGCCGTCGAAGTCTGTGCCGATGCCGACGTGATCGATGCCTGCGACTTTGATGACGTGGTCGAAGTGGGCTACGAGGGAATCGAACGGTGCCCGTCCGATTCTTGCGGCGAACTCGCGATCGATCTTGTCGGAGGCGGTGAAGGGAACCGGGAGGCCTTTGGAGTGATATTCGGCTTCAAGTGCGTCTTGAGCTGTATTACGTTCGGCGCTTGATGCGGCCCAGGCTTGACGCCAGTTTTCGTCAATGAAGGCGGGGAAGAAGTTGACCATGACTACGCCATTGTTCTTTGCGATGGCCTGAAGCATCTCGTCGGTCATGTTGCGTGGCGCCAGGGTGAGAGCGCGAGCGGAAGAGTGCGATGCGATGATAGGCGTGCGCGTGGTTGCAATGACATCCCAGAAGGTTTTATCGGAAACATGGGAGACATCGACCATCATGCCGAGGCGATTCATCTCCTGAACGACTTGTTTGCCGAAAGGCGTGAGGCCATTATGGTGGGTTACTTTGGGATCGTTGATGTGGTACGAAGAGTCGGCCCAGTCATTGGTGTTGGACCAGGTGAGGGTCATGTAGCGGACGCCGAGACGGTGGTAATCACGAAGGAGGCTGAGGGAGTTTTCGATGGAGTGGCCGCCTTCAATGCCCATGAGGACGGCGAATTTGCGTTGCTTGTGGGCGGCGATGATCTGGTCGGCGGACGTGCAGAGTTGAAGTTTGTCGGGGGCTTTGCGCACCTGCTGGAGCGTGCCGTCGATCAGTTCGAGCGTTCGGCGGGCAGAGGCATTGGCAGGATATTGGCCGGGATCGACCCAGATGGAGAAGAATTGGGCATCGAGGTTGCCTTTGCGGGCGCTGTCGTAGTTGAGCATGCCGCCGTTGAGCGGGTCGGTGAAGTTCCAGTTTTCGTCGACGAAGCGTTGTGGAGTGTCAGCGTGTGTGTCTATGACGATGGCGCTGGCGTGGACTTTTGCGGGGTCGGTCATTTGCTTTCCTGAGGGATGCTTTATTGAGTTTGTCTGGGCGTATGTCGACGTTGCAATGAGCATCGACCCGGCAACGAGGAGTGCGGAGGCGCAGATGAAGGCGCTTACTGTTTTGATTGTGCGCACCGTTAGCCGGGCGTGGGAATAGTCAGATTGTAGCAAGCGGTTCTGACTGAATCTCTGCTAACGTTGCTTCATGTTTTTTTGCAGAGGATTTGTTTTTGTTGCGCTGGTCGTCTTCAGCGTAGAGACAGTTTGTTTTGCGCAAGGCACGAAGACGCCGATTACGGTGCGAGTGGATGCAGAGCATCCTGCAGGGGCGCATCAGCCGCGGTGGAATTATTTTGGCGCCGATGAGCCGAATTACAGTTATGCGCCGAATGGCCAACAACTTCTTCGTGAGTTGTCGCAATTGAGTCCTGCGCCGGTTTATGTGCGGCTACATAATTTGCTTACGAGCGGCGATGGGAGCGCCTCGCTGAAGTGGGGTTCGACAAATGCCTATCGCGAGGATGCTGCGGGCAACGCGGTTTACAACTGGGAGATTACGGATCGCATCTTCGATGCACTGCATCGGAATGGCGTTCGTCCTTTGGTGGAAGTGGGTTTTATGCCGGAGGCGTTGTCTATTCATCCCGAGTCGTACAGGCACAGTTTTCCGAATGGGCAGGTGTTTACGGGATGGAGCTATCCGCCGAAGGATTATGCGAAGTGGGCGGCGCTGGTTACAGCATGGACTAAGCATCTACGCGAGAGATATGGCGACGCCGAGGTGAACACCTGGCTGTGGGAGGTGTGGAATGAGCCCGATATCGATTATTGGCATGGGACTCCGCAGGAGTATGACAAGCTTTATGACGTGACGGCTGCGGCGATCCAGAAGGTATTGCCGAAGGCGAAGATAGGAGGGCCGGAAGCTACCGGCGTGACGCCGGGCAAGTCGGAGGACTTTCTGCGGCAGTTTCTGGAGCACTGCGCTCATGGGGTAAACGCTGCCACAGGTGGAACGGGAGCGCCGCTTGCGTTCATTAGCTTTCACCCGAAGGGTTCGCCCAAGAGTGTGGATGGGCATGTGCGGATGGATATTGGGCATCAGTTGCGTGCGATGGATCTGGGGATGCGTGTTGTTGCGTCTTATCCGGAGTGGAAGGATACGCCGATTATTCTGGGGGAAAGTGATCCTGAGGGCTGCGCGGCGTGCAAGGGGGCGCAAAATGGTTACAGAAATGGGCCGCTTTATGGTGTGAGCGTGGCTGAGGCTACGGCGAGGGCGGACGAGCTTGCACAACGTAATGATGTGAGGCTTCAGGGGGCGGTTACGTGGGCGTTCGAGTTTGAAGACCAGCCTGTGTTTGCGGGTTTTCGGGAGTTGGCTACGGGCGGTAAGGCTGTTGGCGTCTCGTATCTGGTCGATAAGCCGGTGTTGAATGTGTTTCGGATGTTGGGAATGCTCGGTGGGCAGATGCTGCCTGTTACCAGTTCTGATGCTCTTCCGGTCGATGAAATTTTGCGAGAGAGTGTGCGAGAGAGGGCGGATGTGAATGCGGTTGCTACTCGTGTTGAACGGCATATCGATGTGATGTTGTGGAATTATCACGATGATGATGTGGCTGTTCCGGCGGATTTGGTGGCGTTGGTGGTGAGCGGTCTGTCTGCGGGCAAGGTTCGAGTGCAGCGATTTCTTGTGGATGCGGAGCACAGCAATGCCTATGCGGCGTGGCAGAGGATGGGGAGTCCGGAACAGCCTACGGCCCAGCAGTTTGTTGAGCTGCAGCGGGTGGGGGAGTTGGAACGGTTGGAGGAATCAGCAGTCGCGACGCAGGGTGGGCGAGCTACGCTCAATCTTAAGCTGGAGCGTCAGGGCGTTATGCTTGTTCGCCTTGGTTGGTGAGACCGCGTGCCTCTGCTTTTTTTGTTTTGTGGTGGGAGTGTGGTTTTTCGGGGGTATTTTGAGAAAAATGGGTGTTAGACGCGGTGTTTTTGTGGACAAATTGTGGTGGAATCGCTGGTTAATGTGGTTAGCGGATTGACACTTTTTAGGCCACCGATTTTTTGCAAAATCAGGAGAAATATTTTCGGCGAGACGCACAGCCTCGCCGAAGTAACACTAGCGGCTGAAGAGGTCTTTGACTTGTTGGATGAAGACGTCGCGGCCCATGTCGGAGATGGCTTCGGTGAGGGGGAGTTGCTTGGGGCAGGCCTGGACGCAGTTTTGGGCGAAGCCGCACTCCTGAATGCCGCCGTCTCCGGCCAGGGCGCGGAGGCGTTCTTCTTTTAGGACTGCGCCAGAGGGGTCCATGTTGAAGAGCTTGGCTTGTGCGATGGTGGCTGCGCCTACGAAGCCGGTGGCGTCGTTGAACTGGGGGCAGACCTCCATGCAGATGGTGCAGGAGATGCAGTTCGAGAGCGGGTAGCGCTGCTCCTGCGTCTGGGGGAATTGCTTGGGGCCGGGGCCGAGGTCGTAGGTGCCGTCGATGGGGACCCAGGCTTTGACCTTCTTGAGGTTTTCGAAGAGGACGGAGCGGTCGACGGCGAGGTCGCGGACTACGGGGAACTTGCTGAGGGGGGCGAGGGTGATGGTCTGGTCTTTGTTGGGGCCGGTGAGCTTGTCTACGAGCGCGGAGCAGGCCATGGCGGCTTTGCCGTTGATGAGCATGGCGCAGCTACCGCAGATCTCTTCGAGGCAGTTGGAGTCGTAGGTGATGGGCGTGGTGGGCTTGCCGGTGACGTCGACGGGATTGAGCGCGATCTCGCCGAGGAGCGAGGTGATGTTCATGCCCGGGCGGTAGGGGATCTCGAACTTCTCGGTAGTGGAAGGAGAGTCCGGGGTGAGTTGGCGCTTGATCTCGACTTTGATGGTGCTTGGCATGTGCATACTCCGTTTGCTACGTCTTCTTCAAGTAAGTCTCGATGCTGTTCTGCGGAATTTCACTTTCGCAAAATACACATGTTTCTGTGTCAATGTAGCTTCCGGCTCCCAAATCCATCCGAACGCGAAATACACCAGCGTTCGAGACGACCGAAAATCCTGAGTCATTTTCGTCCAACGCTGATTGCAGCTCATCGCAGCACATTATGACCCTCAGCCCTCGTGTTTTGCGCCTCGCTTCGCTCGGCGCAAAACAATTTATTACGAATTCGTTTTATTGTCCGGGCTAAAGCCCGGACCTACCTCAGGAGCTGCAAAAAACAAGAAGCAGATTCCTCCGCTTCGCTGCGGAATGACAAACAAAAAGCAGACAACAATAGAGCAAGAACAAAATGGCAGTTATGTGGCGGCGTCGTAGAGCAGGCACGGTTTGATGTGGCTGATCTTCTTATTGGGGCTTCTTACTGAAGAACATGTAGGAGATGATACAGAGGAAGATGATTGCGAGGCCTGTGTAGAAGAGGTTGATGTGCTTATCGATAGGCACGCTATGCACGGGGGCGAGGTTCGCGGCCAGTGCTTGTGGGACGAGTTGGAGTTCGGCGATTCGGGCCATTGGCGTTGCCCCCTCGGGTTACGGGATGGCGTGAGCGGCTTGGTTGATTTTGTTTCGCTCGCGTCTGGAATGATAGTCGTGTTTACGTACATTTCAATTGGTTCCCGTTGCGCCTCGCTTCGCTCGGCGCGAAAACATATATAAAGAGAGTTCTCAAATTGTCCGGGCTAAAGCCCGGACCTACCTCAGAAGCAAGTGCAAGAACAGAAGCGAAGAACAAAAGACAAAATGCGGGGGTTCTTCGCTTCGCTCAGAATGACAAACGAAAGTATGACAACGAAAACGGTTATGCGGTCGCGTCGTAGCGGCGCGGGCGTGGTTTGATGTGGCTGATGTCTACGTCTTCGAACTCGAAGGAGGGGGCGTCGTCTTTGTAGCTGGCCTTGGTGGTTTTGAGGAACTTTTCGTCGTTGCGGTCGGGGAAGTCGGGTTTGTAGTGAGCTCCGCGGGACTCGTCGCGGAGGCGTGCGCCCTGGACGATGACGCGGGCTAGCTGGAGCATGTTCCAGAGCTGGCGGGTGAAGGCGAAGCTGGTGTTGGCCCACTGCATCTTGTCGGATAGGTTGACGTTGCGGTAGCGGGCGAGGAGTTCGACCAGCTTGGCGTCGGCCTCGTCGAGTCCGGCGTTGTAGCGGATGATGGTGGCGTGCTTGGTCATGGTTTCGCCGAGCTCGCGCCAGATCCTGAAAGGGTTTTCGGTGCCGGGGTTGTTGAGAAGGATATTGTTGAACTCCTTCTGGCGCTGGAGTTCGGCGGCGTGGCCTCCGTCGCCTTCCTGTGCGGGGAGCGACCTGGCGTACTGCATGGCTTGCGGGCCGGCTACGAAGCCTCCGTAGATGCAGGAGAGCAGGGAGTTGGCACCGAGGCGGTTGGCTCCGTGGATGGAGTAGTCGGCCTCGCCTGCGGCGAAGACGCCGGGGATGTTGGTTTGCTGGTTGAAGTCGACCCAGAGGCCGCCCATGGTGTAGTGCATGCCGGGGAAGATCTTCATGGGGACTTTGCGTGGGTCGTCGCCTACGAATTTTTCGTAGATTTCGAGGATGCCTTCGAGCTTATTTTGCCGCTCGGGCGAGAGGTGGGAGACGTCGAGGTAGACCATGGGCTGGCCGTCGATGCCCATGCCGTGCTCGTAGACAACTTTGAAGATGGCTCGGGTGGCTACGTCGCGGGGGACGAGATTGCCGTACTTGGGGTACCACTCCTCGAGGAAGTACCAGCGGTCGGACTCGGGGATGGATTGGGCGGCGCGCTTGTCGTTCTTGTCTTTGGGGACCCAGACGCGGCCGCCTTCGCCGCGGGCTGACTCGGACATGAGGCGGAGCTTGTCTTCGCCGGGGATGGCGGTGGGGTGGACCTGGATGAACTCGCCGTTGGCGTAGTACGCGCCTTGTTGGTAGAGGGCTGATTGGGCGGAGCCGGTGCAGACTACGGAGTTGGTGGACTTGCCGAAGATGGCTCCATTGCCGCCGGTGCAGACGATGATGGCGTCGGCGGGGAAGGTGCGGGTCTCCATGGTGCGGAGGTCCATGGCGGTGATGCCGCGGCAGGCGCCTTTGCTGTCGAGGACGGCGGAGAGGAACTCCCAGCCTTCGTACTTGGTGACTTTGCCTTCGGCTTCGTAGCGGCGGACTTGCTCGTCGAGGGCGTAGAGGAGCTGCTGGCCGGTGGTTGCTCCCGCGAAGGCAGTGCGGTGGTAGAGGGTTCCACCGAAGCGACGGAAGTCGAGGAGGCCTTCGGGGGTGCGGTTGAAGGGGACGCCCATGCGGTCGAGGAGGTCGATGATGGCGGGGCCCTGGGCGGTCATGTTTTTGACGGGAGTCTGGTTGGCGAGGAAGTCGCCGCCATAGATGGTGTCGTCGAAGTGCTTGAAGACGTCGTCGCCCTCGCCCTTGAGGTTCTTGGCGGCGTTGATGCCTCCCTGGGCGCAGACGGAGTGCGAGCGCTTGACGGGGACAATGGAGAAGAGGTCGACCTTGCCGCCGGCTTCGGCGATCTTAATGACCGCGGCCAGACCGGCCAGGCCTCCGCCTACTACGATGATTCTGGGTGTTGCTGCCATGTTTGCCTTCTTACTTCTTTAATTTCGGACTTTCAAAATCAAAAGACTTCCAAACGCCATGATTGCGCCACAGAAAATTATGCGAGCTGCGAAACGATCTTGATGAACTAGCGAACTATCACCAAACCGCTCCTTGTATCTCACGACCGTGTCGTATCTACCTCCGCCTTTCCCCATCACCTTCCAAGGCGAAATTTTCTTTTCTGGTTCTGCCTGCTCATTTAGCGCCTTTTGCATTCTGAATAGAACCGTGTTTCCCATTACGATTCCGGCGAGAAAGACCGCTGTCCCAAATAAACCGCTGAATAGCAGCGCAGCGCCGGAATCGATCATTGCACCTGACCTGACGGTGATGAATTCGCGTTTCCCAAAGCGGTAGCAATAGGAGTGGGCTGCGTGATGCTGGCCGTTGCAATTGGCATTACGTCTTCGGGAGCCTCTGGTGCGGTGACGACGGCGTAGATGCTTGCGAGGCCCATGAGGCAGAGGGCGAGTCCAACTACCGCGCAGACGTAGCCGAATTTCTTGCGGGCTTTTTCGCCGGGGGTAATGCCCCACTTGGCGGCGAAGAGCCAGATGCCGTAGGCGAAGTGCCAGGTGGTGGCGATCATGGCGATGACGTAGATGGCGAGCATCCATGGGTTGGAGAGCTCTTGCTGGACCTTCGCGAAGGCTGCGCCGGGGTGCTCGGGGAGCGAGATGCCGCTGAAGCGCTGACGCCAGACGTGCTGAATGATGTAGAGGAAGGCGATGATGCCGGTGATGCGCTGGGAGAGATACATCCAGTTGCCGGCCCAGGGGTAGACGTTGACGTTGGACCGGCCGCGGATGGCGATGAAGAGGCCGTATCCGGCGTGGAAGGCGAGGGGGATGAAGATGAAGACCCACTCGAGGACGCGGACGAGGGGGAGGGAGTTGAGGAACTTGACCTGCTGGGCGTAGGCGAGGGGGCCGTTGAGGGTCTCGAAGTTGGAGATGATGTGCTCGATGAGGAAGGCGCCGATGGGGACGATGCCGGTGAGCGAGTGGAGCTTGCGCCAGAAAAAGGAGTGTCCCTCGCCTGCGCGGAGCGGTTGCACGCCTTTGAGTGGGGGCGCGGCAGGAGGTGCTGGCGGTGCGGCTGTGGCCATGAGGGCTCCTTCTGATCGTGTTGGGTACTGCGACGACGGAAATAGTGCAGCAACGCGATTATTCCGCTGCGGTCTTGGTAGCGTCAAGGAAATGAAGGGTGTTTGGTGCGATTATCGATATGTCTGTGCGATTTTCTGGTTAGTTGTCAGTTGTGGTGAAGTTCCTCGAGGAGGGCGGCGAAGGCTCGGCCTCTATGGCTGAAGGAGAGCTTGGTCGTAATGTCTAGTTCGGCCATGGTTTTGTTGTGGGTGGGTAGATAGAAGAGGGGGTCGTAGCCGAAGCCTGCGGTGCCGCGAGGTTCGGTGAGGATTTCGCCTTCGACGGCTCCGTGGCCGATGGCGAGTATGTGGCCGTTGCGGGCGGCGGCTAGGACGCAGTGGTAGCGGGCCGAGCGCTCGGTGAGGGGGATTCCGGTGAGGAGGGATATGAGGTAGAGGTTGTTGCGCTGGTCGGTGGTGAGAGGCTGTGTGGGGTCTTCGGGCGGGTTGAAGTTGTGGTCTTCGGCGAAGCGGGCGGAGCGGACGCCGGGCGCTCCGTGGAGGGCGTCGACTTCGAGGCCGGAGTCGTCGGCGATTACGATCTGGTTGGGTAAGTGTTGGGAGTAGTAGATGGCTTTGAGGCGGGCGTTGCCCTCGAAGGTGGGCTGGTCTTCGTGAGGCGGGGCGATCTCGTTTAGTCCGGGTAACGGAGTGAGGGGGATGTGGTCGTCGGTTGCTGCGGCGAAGTCGCGAAGTTTGCCGGGATTGGAGGTGGCGATGTAGAGGGTCATCTCGGTTGCTATACCTTTGAGTTTCAGGCTTTGATTGTAAGGAATTTATTTTTTCGATGGGTGTGAGGTTGTGATGGCGACGATGAAGGCGCATACGGAGTATCTGAGCTTCAATACGGAAGAGCGGTATGAGATGGTGCACATTACGCCGCAGGTGGAGGAGATTGTGCGGCGTAGCGGTGTCGATGATGGGCTGTGCTTTGTGTCGCCGATGCATATTACTGCTGCGATTTATGTGAATGACAATGAAGATGGATTGATTGAAGACATTGGGACGTGGCTGGAGAAGCTGGCTCCGGCGTGGCCGGGATATAAGCATCATCAGACGGGTGAGGATAATGCCGATGCGCATCTGAAGGCGCTGTTGCTGCACCATGAGACGACGCTGCCGGTAACGAAGGGCAGGCTCGATCTTGGCACGTGGCAGCGGGTGTTCTATGCGGAGTTCGATGGACAGCGTCGCAAGCGGGTTATTGTGAAGGTGCTCGGTGTCGCAAAAGAATGATGTCGACGCGGCGGTTTTGGGTGCGGCCTGCTTCGGTTGCGTTGTCGGCGATGGGATGGAATTCGGCGTAGCCCGCGGCGGAGAGATCGGCGGGGTTGATGTTGCGATGCTGGAGTAGGAGGCGGGCGATTGCTGTTGCGCGCGCGGTGGAGAGCTCCCAGTTGGTGGCGAACTGGGCGGTGTGGATGGGGATGTTGTCGGTGTGGCCTTCGATGCGGAAGGGACCGGGTGGCAACGCTGCGGCGAGGCTGGAGAGGACAGGAAGCGATGCGTCGCGGACTTCGGCGGAACCGGAGGCGAAGAATCCGATCTCATGGAGTGAGATGACGAGGCCTTCTTCGGTTGTGTGGAAGGTCACGCTGCCGGGAGGGATTCCGCCGGAGGCTTCCTGGGCTGCGAAGAGTTTTTTGAGGTGCTGCTCGGTCTCTTCGGTGGTGTCGACTTTAACGGAAGGGAGCGGGAGGGCGAGGGCGGCTGGGGTGGCGTTAGTGGCGGCGTCGTTGTCCTCGGAGAGGGGCGGTTTTTTGGAGTGGGCCTCGAAGACTGCGAGTGGAGTAAAGGCTGACTGCATTGCTTGGGAGATTTTTAGCTGCTTCTTTTTGTCGGCCTGACTGGAGGCGAAGAGAACGACGAAGAAGGCGAAGAGCAGGGTGATGAAGTCGGCGTAGGAGACTAGCCAGCGCTCGTGATTGACGTGCTCGTGTTTTTTCTTGCGGCTCATGCCATTGCCTCGGCTGGCTTGTGGGGTTTGCTTTCGAAGAGGAAGGTGCGGAGTTTGGTTTCGATCATGCGTGGGTTCATGCCTTCGAGGATGCAGATGACGCCTTCGAGCATCATCTCTTTGACCATTTGTTCTTCGCGGTGGCGGATCTTGAGCTTGCCTGCGGCGGGAAGACAGATGAGGTTGGCGAGGGCGACGCCGTAGATGGTGGCGACGAACGCGACGGCGATGCCGCGGCCGACTTCGTCGATGTTGTCGAGATGTTGCATGACCTGGATGAGGCCGAGTACGGCGCCGATGATGCCGACTGTGGGTGAGTATCCGCCAGCGGCTTCGAAGACCTGGGGGATCTTCTCTTCCATCTCGGTCTTGTTGTCGAGCTCCATCTGCATGATCTTGCGGACTTCGCTGGGCTCGACTCCGTCGATCGCGAGCATGAGGGCTTGTTTGAGGAAGGGGTCGTCGACGGAGGAAAGGTCTTGATCGAGTGAGACGATTCCGCTCTTTCGCGCTTTGTTGGCGAAGGCGACCAGTTGTTTGAGGATGGCTTCTTCGTCGCTTCCGCCGGAGAAGAAGATTCGCACGACTTGTTTCAATGCGGCGAGGAAGATATTGAGGGGAAACTGGAGCATGACTGCGCCGACAGTGCCGCCGATGACGATCATCGCCGCGGTGGGTTGGGTGATCTGAGAGATGCTTCCGCCTTCGACCATCATGCCGGCAAGAATGCCGATGATGGCGAGAGCTATGCCGCCGATGCTGGCGATATCCATAGGGCTGTCCTCTTCCGGTGAGTGAGCGGGCTTAGTCTTGTGACGATTCGTGCTGCTTGTTGCGAATTAGGCTTGATGCTTCGTGGGCGGCCTTCGCGCTGAGAGCCGCTGCTGCTTCAGGCCATGCGGCGCGCATGACGGAGGCACGATAGCGGAGTGTGCGTGCGAGGATCTCGTTACATGGTTCGAGGACGACGAGTTTTTCGCCTGTGATCAAGGTAAGTACGGTGTCGGGCGCAGCCTCGGCGTATTTGATCAGGTCGCAGTTGATGGTGAGATGACTGCCGTTGAGGCGGGTGAGTTCGATCATGCGAAGAATTCCTCTCGGGTCCTTCATCGGCGGCGGAGAGGTCTTCAATAGAGGCAGACCGAAGGTAATGGAGAATCGGAAGTGTGGCTAAAGTGCCCGAGGGCGACGCCGATGAGGTGGGAGAACGCGGAGCCTTCCGCCAGATGAACTGGAAGTCATAGTTGCAGTAACTGTGGTCTCCGGGTCAGTAGCTGGGCCAGGCAGCGCGGTAACTCAAATCGAGTCATTACAGGAGCGTTTCTACATGTCCTTAGGTATTCTTACCAACGTTGCAGCAACTTACGCAGAGAACAATCTTAATCAGACGCAGAGCAGCCTGCAGACTGTTCTCCAGCAGCTTTCCTCCGGTTCGCGTATCAACAGCGGCGCGGACGATGCGGCCGGTCTGTCCGTTGCAGACGGCCTTAAGGCAAACGAAGCGGCGCTGACACAGTCCGCCCAGAATGCACAGAACGGCGTGGGCTTGCTGCAGACCGCCGATGGCGCTCTGTCGCAGGTGACCAACCTGCTGGACCGCGCCGTTACGCTGGCCACAGAAGCCGCGAACGGTGGTTTGACGACCGCCCAGGCGACGGCAGCCAATACGGAGTTCACGAGCATTCTGACCGAGATCGGTAATATTAATACCGCAACGAACTTCAACAGTACGGCTGTGTTTTCGGCGACTGCGACGAACTTTGTCGTCAGCGACGGTACTACAGCCGGAACCACAACGATCAGTGCTACGACCGGGAAAGTAGACACAACCACTCTTGGCATCAACTCAGACGTTTTGACCAGCCAGACTGCGGCGCAGACGGCGTTGACGGATATTACCGCCGCCATTGCCACCGTTGCGAGCCAGCGCGGTACCATTGGAGCGAGCATCAACCAGTTGAGCGCGGCTGCTAATGTTGCCAGCTCGGAAGAGGTGAACCTTTCCTCCGCCGAAACCAGCATCCGCTCAACCAACTACGGTCAGGCGACGAGCGATATGGCGAAGTACGAGGTGCTGAATCAAACCGGCATTAGTGCTCTTGCGCAGGCGAACAGCGTGCAGAAGGAGATTACGAAGCTGCTGCAGTAGTCGCATGAGGGGACGGCGGCCGGGCGATATCGCCTGGCCGCCGTTGCTTCGGTTTCAGGCAAACTTAGGTGCTTCTAATTTTCTGAGAGCGAGAGTGGCACTGCCATTGCTAAGAGTTAGAGCGAACGGGAGCTGGGAGGTGACATGAGTACAGTTGGATTAAGTTTTGGATCGGCGACGAGCGGCACGGGATTTGATGTGACAACGACCGTAACGGCCATTCAAGCGTCGGAGCTGGCGATCGAAACTCCATGGAAGACCCAGTTGACCGCGTTGGAGGCCCAGGATACGGTCTTCACCACGCTCGGAACCGACCTGTCGACGCTTACGACGAGCCTGCAGTCGCTTACGGACTTTACGGGCGTCTTCTCGGAGAAGCAAGGGTCGAGTTCGGATACCAATGTGCTGAGTCTTACCTCTGCGAACACGAGTGCCACTGCCGGCAGCCACACGGTCGTCGTCAATTCGCTGGCGCAGACCTCGTCGGAGGTTTCGGGCGTGATCTCGGCCAGCGATACACTCTCCGGCAGCGTGACCATTCAGGGAACGGTGTTTACCATCGACAGCAGCAACGATACGCTTGCGACGCTGTCTGCTGCCATTAACTCAGCCGGCATCGGTGTGACGGCAAGTGTGATCACCGATACTACCGGGTCGCGGCTTTCCCTGGTGAGTGGGACCAGTGGCCTGGCGGGTCAATTGACGGTTGATAGCTCCTCGCTGTCGGGTGCGTCTTCCGGAGCCATTGCGTTTACGGTCGGTCAGGCTGGAAAGGATGCCAGCCTTACCGTGGATGGAATTTCGGTGACGAGCTCGTCGAATACGGTGAGCAATGCTATTTCCGGGGTTACGTTTCAACTGCTGTCGTCGTCGACGAGTGCGGTACAGGTTGAGATTACGAACGGCAATACGGACATTGCAACCGCTGTGAGCAGCTTCGTGACTGCTTATAACGCGGTGGTTACGGAGATGAATACGCAGGAGGGGAAGGACTCGAGCGGCAATGCTGAACCGCTTTATGGGAACCCGACGCTGGCGATGATTCAGAGTCAGCTTACGGGATCGCTGTTTGCGGGTGCGGCGAGCGGTACGATCAGCAACATCACTCAGTTGGGCATCAGCTTGAACAATGACGGAACGCTGACGTTGGACACGAGCACGCTTAATACCGTGCTGAATTCGAACTTCTCGGATGTTGTTGGCTTTCTGCAGAACACGGGAAGCTTTGGCCAGACGATGGCTACGACGCTGAACAACCTTGGAACGGCGGCTCCGTATGGCGCGGTGTACCTGGCGCAGCAGCAGAACAGCACTCAGGAGAAGGCGCTGAACGCAGACATCACCAATGAGGATGCTACGCTTGCTACGCAAAAAACGCAGCTGACGACTGAGCTGAATACGGCGAACCAGATTCTGCAATCGATTCCCAGTCAGTTGACTGAGGTCAATATGATGTATAGCGCGATTACGGGCTACAACACAGGAACCAATTAATGACCATGGGCGAGACGAGTTATCAGGAGCAGGCTTTGGCGGGCGCAACGGGAGTCGAACTGGTGGTTGCGCTTTACGATGGGGCGATTCGTTTTCTTTATCGGGCGATGCAGTGTGTCGAGGCTGACGATGTGCATGGACGCCGGATCGCGGTGAAGAAGGTCGTCGATATTTTGATGTATCTTCAGGCGCGGTTGCGTCCGGATGTTGGTGGCAGCGTTGCGGCTTCGCTGAGTGATTTTTATGCGACGATGTTTACCTTGACGCTCGAGGCTTCGCATTTCGAATCGGTGGAGCAGTTTCAGGAGGTTATTTCCTACATTCGGAATGTTCGCGATGCCTGGATGATTGTGGCGCGTGATCCGGAGGCGGGCCGGGTTTTGCCGCGTGAGTTGCGTACGCGGGAGGAGAGGTTTGTTCCTGCTGATAGTGGGACGGCGGTGAATGATACGGCTGTTGTTTCGCGGTGGCAGGCTTAGGTTAGCGGGTAACGGCACTCGGGTTGCTTTCGCTCGCCTCGGAAATGAGGGGTTCTTTCCCGTCGGCTGCGCTCCGGGCCAGGATGACAAGCAAGGACAAAAGCCAAGTCAGAAGCACATGCTTGGGGATGATGAGATTGTGAAACCCCAACCTTCGCGCGGTTAGGCGCGCGCAGGTTGGGGCACCCGGGTTTTGGTTGTCAGGCTAGTTGGAGTTCGATTGTTTTGGTTTCTTGATCTAGCTTTGTGATTTTGAAGCTGCGGATTTGGCCGGCGCGGGTGGCTTCGGTTTTGGTTTCGGCTGCGGGGCCGTTCTTCCAGCGGGCTTTGAGCATGGAGCCCAGGTCGGAGAGATCCAGCTTCGCTTCTGCTGATGGGTGCTGGTCGGTTGTTTGCTGTGCGGTGATGCTGCACTTTGCCAGGACGCCTTCGCCTAGTTCGACGGTGCCGGTGTTGCCAGAGACTTCTACTAATCTTCCGGTGACGGTGTCGCCTTCCTTGTGCTCGGCGAGGAAGGCGTCGAGGCCGGTGGGAACCATCTGCTTGATGCTGAGGCGGAGCTGGCGTTTTTCTTTGTCGATTTCCAATACCTTTACTGTGACCTGCTGGCCTGTGCGAAGGACGTCCTGCGGGCGCTCGATACGTTTTTCGGCGCTGATCTCGCTGACGTGAATCATGCCCTCGATGCCTTCTGCTACCTGAACGAAGGCTCCGAACTTGGTGAAGCTGGTGATGGGACCTTCGACGACCGAGCCTACGGTCAGCTTGTTGGAGATTTCGGCCCATGGGTCGCCGAGGGCTTGTTTGAGGCCGAGGGCGATGCGGCGCTCGGTGGTGTTGATGCCGAGGATGATGGCGTCTACGGTTTCGCCGGGCTTGAGGAGGTCGCTTGGCTTGCGGACTTTCTTGGCCCAGGACATCTCGGAGAGGTGAATCATGCCCTCGATGCCCGGCTCGAGTTCGACGAAGGCGCCGAAGTCGGTGGTTCGGGTGATGGCGCCGCGAATGCGCTCGCCAGTTTTGTATTTGTCGGGGACGGCGTCCCAGGGGTGGGGCTGGAGCTGCTTCATGCCGAGCGAGATGCGGCGGCTCTGAGGGTCGATTTTGAGGATTTTGGTTTCGACCTGCTGGCCTACGGTGAGGACGTCGGAGGGTTTGGTGACGCGGTGCCAGCCGATGTCGCTGATGTGGAGTAGGCCGTCGGCTCCGCCGATGTCTACGAAGGCACCGTAGTCGGCTAGGTTGCGGATGGTGCCGGAGACGATGTCGCCTTCTTTTAGCTCGGCGTAGCGGCGTTCTTTGTTGGAACGGTCTTCTTCTTCGAGGACGGCGCGGCGGTCGACTACGACGTCTTCGTCTTCGGTTTCGAGCTTGATGATGCGGCAGCGGATCTCCTGGCCGACGAGTTTTTCCATGTCGGCGGCGTCGCGTGCTCCGCTGCGTGAGCCGGGCATGAAGGCGCGGACGCCAATGTCGACGGTGAGGCCACCTTTGACTACTGCGGTGACGGTTCCCGCGATGGTGGCTTTGTCGGCGAAGGCTTGCTCGAGCGCGGACCAGTCTTTGGGTTGGGCGACCTTGATGCGGGAGAGGTCGTAGTAGCCCTCGGGGTTGCGGCCTTTGGAGGAGACGAAGAGCTTGTCGCCGGGCTGCACGGACTCGTTGGCGGCCTGGAAGGGAGCGAGGGGGAGGACGCCTTCGGTCTTGTAGCCGATGTCGACGAAGACGGAGTCGGCGGAGACTGCGACTACGGTGCCTTCGATCTGCTTGTTGCTTTCGCCGGTGTGGCGTGGGTGGGCGTGCTCGTACTCGGCGAAGATCTTATCGAAAGACTCGTTGGATTCCGGGGTGGGAGTGGATTCAGGCGTATTCGGGTTCGACATGAAAGATTGCGGCCTCTGGTATGGATGTGTGGTTATCAGTCTACGCTTGGTTTCGGATGCCTGTTTAGGGGTACCCCCCTGGGGGGGTCTCGGCGTAAGTTGTTATTTATCAATGATATGAGTATCTTGTGTTTTGTAAAATCGTCATTATAAAGAGGTTATGGGTAAATTCTTCTTTCTAAAGGGTTTATGCGGCTAATGGTGAAAGCCCCGGTTTTGGCCGGGGCTTTTTTTTGACTCTTACTTAAGAATAGCGGATTGGAGGAAACTTTTTTGCAATGGGGATGTTGTTTGTTTTGTTGGGTTTGGGTGGTTGCTGGACTTGACATGCGGATTTGCTGGGGAATTTGAATGATTATTTTGTAAGTTATTGGCTGCGCTGGCTTTAATGGGATTTGTTTTGATCTTGGCTGTCCCTGTTGCCTTGGCCGCCTTAACAGTTGGTGGGTGGGTGGATGAGAACGGTTCGCGCGTGGCGCGAATACCCCACCCTTCGCAAATGCGCGAAGGACGGGACACCCGATGTTGATGGGTACCCGATATAATTTGCCCGCGCTCAGTCGTGCTTGAGAGGAGTGACTCAATGTCCCTTCGCAAGGTTCTGGTAATCGTGCTTCTGGCCTCGATGGGGTGCTTCGGGTTGGGTGGTTCGGTTTACGCTCAGACGACTCTCACTCAGGATCAGTTGAAGCAACTGGTGGCTCCGTTTGCGCTGTTTCCGGATGCGCTGGTGGCGCAGATATGTGCGGCTTCGACGGACCCGCAGCAGATTCTGGATGTGTACGACTGGATGCAACAGAATGGCAATCTGCAGGGGCAGGCGCTGACGGATGCGGCGCAGCAGCATGGGTTCGATCCGGCGTTTGTCTCGCTGGTGAACTTTCCTACCGTCGTGGAGATGATGGCGACGAATGTGAATGACTATGCCGCGTTGGGGGAGGTGTTCCGGAACGATCAGCAGTCGGTGATGTCGGCGATTCAGACGTTGCGTCAGGATGCGTTTGCGAGGGGTGCGCTGGATAGCAATGAGTACCAGACAGTTGCGGTGCAGCAGCAGGGCAATGTGCAGGTGGTCGTGATTCAGCCGACGAATCCGCAAGTGGTGTTTGTTCCGCAGTACCAGCCGCAGCAGGTGTGGTCGAGTGGGCCGAGCAGCGGAGATGTGATCGCGGCGTCGCTGGTGAGTTTCGGGGCGGGGATTGCGCTGGGTTCGTGGTTGAACAATAGCCGCGATCCGTGGGGCTGGGGTGGATGGGGCTGGGGGTGGGGTGGGCGCGGGATGGTTGTTCATAACAATGTTTGGGTCGTGAACAATCGGTGGAGAAGTCCACGAAATAATTGGAGGCGCGTGCCGCCGAGGTGGGGTCCTCCGATCCATGCGCGGCCGCCTTCGAATTGGAATCAGCGACCGGGATGGAGGCCGCCGCCGCAGGGATGGAGACCGGAGGGGCCGAATAATCGTCCAGGTGGGGGAAATCGACCGCCGACGAGGCCTCCGAATCAGGGTGGGAATCGGCCTCCGGGAAATGTTGGGGGTGGTCCGGGAGGGGGACGTCCGGGCGGGAATCCCGGTGGAAATCGCCCTCCGGGTGGCGGGCAGGGTGGCAATGCTGGGGGGAACAGGCCGCCTGGGAATGTAGGCGGGAATCGTCCTGGAAATCCTGGAGGGACTACTCCTGGCACGCCGGGAGGGAATCGGCCCGGTGGTGGGAATGCCGGAACTCGGCCTGGAGGGACTACGCCAGGAAGCCCCGGTGGGAATCGTCCGGGCGGAAGTCCCGGCGGGAATGCCGGAGGGGGCAGGCCTCCAACCAACAACACGCGTCCAGTGCGTAATCCTTATGCGGGATTTCCGCAGGGCGGCAATCGGCCACAGGCGCAACCACGGCCACAGGGACAGGCGCAGCAACGGCCACAGGGACAGCCTCAGCAACGGCCTCAGTCTAGGCCGCAGCAGACGGGTGCGAGACCGGGTGGGTTTGGCGGGAACAATAATGCTGGAGCAACGCGGGCGGCGAGCAATCGCGGAAGAGCCAGTGCCGGTGGCAGCGGGAACCGAGGAGGTCGACAGTAATGAGATCGCGTAATCGTGAGTGGATATGTGGATCGATCGTTGCGGTGTTGGTGGTTTTTAGCTCGGTTGCTTTGCGGGCGCAGGCGACGGGAGTAAAAACGTTCCCTACGTATCGTGAGGCGGCGAAGGCGTTTGTGGCGGCGGTGAAGGCGAATGATACAGCCACGCTGAAGGAGATGCTGGGGGCGAATGAGGTGGATATGCTGTCGTCGGGGGATGCGACGGAGGATGAGAACGATCGGCTGTCGTTTCTGAAACATTATGCGGAGGCGCATGCGTTTGCTCGTGAGTCTACGGACAAGGTGACGTTGACGGTGGGTGCAAATGCGTGGCCGCTGCCGTTTCCTATTGTGCGGGAGAACGGGGTGTGGCACTTCGATGCTGAGGCGGGTGCGCGGGAGTTGATGTACCGGCGGATTGGGAATAATGAGCTGGATGCGATTCGCGTGGTGCGTGCTTTGCGGGATGCTCAGAAGGAGTATGCGGCGGAAGGGCACGATGGGAATCCGGCTGGGGTGTATGCGCAACGGTTCCGGAGTGCGCCGGGAACGAGGAATGGGTTGTATTGGGAGGCTAAGGAGGGTGAAGCGGAGAGTCCCGCAGGAAGCCTGGTGGCCGAAGCGGAGAGTGAGGGCGGCGGGCCGGGGAAGCGGACGCCGTTTCATGGATACTACTACCGGATATTGAAGGCGCAGGGGCCGCATGCTCCGGGGGGCGCGAAGGATTATGTGAAGGATGGAAAGATGACGGGTGGGTATGCGATTGTTGCTTATCCGGCGGAGTACAAAGCCAGTGGGGTGGTGACGTTCATGATTGGGAGGCGGGGGCTGGTCTATCAGAAAGACCTGGGGGATGGGACCGCGGATGCGGCGAGAGGGATGGCGGTTTTCGATCCGGATAGCTCTTGGAAGGTGGTTCGCTGAGGTTGTGGCTGGGTTGGATTAAGAACAGGCAAGGGCAAAGACAAATACAGGGATCCTTCACTGCGTTCAGGATGACGACTCGAAAGGTACCGCGTTCAGGATGACGACGTAAAACAAACAATTACGCCCAAATAAGTGGTTTTGATTGGGCCTTAAGTAGGCATTTTGTGGGGATGCGTTTTACCATATAAAGATGAGCGAAGTGATTGAGCAGGAAGCTAAGACGGCGATAAACCACGCCCAAAAGTACACACGTAACAATCCGTATCTGTCCTACGTCCGGGTGAACTACCTGTTGACGGGTGAGGGCTCGGAGAAAGAAACGCGTCATGTTGAGTTGACGCTGGAAGAGGGCATGACCTATACGCCCGGAGATGCGGTCGGGATTATTCCGGAGAACCGCCCTGAGGCTGTGGATGATGTGCTGAAGGCTCTTGGGTACAAGGGCGATGAGCGCGTACTGGATCACTATAAGGTCGATATCAGCCTGGAAGAGGCGCTGCGGACGCGGCTGGGGATTGGCAAGCTTGCGCGTGGAAGCGTGGGACAGTATGCGAAGCTTGCTCCGGATGTTGAGGGGCTGAAGGTTATGGTGGGGCCGGAGAATAAGGCTCGCGCCGAGGAGTATTGCTGGGGACGTGAGTTTGTCGACCTGGCGACGGATTTTCCGGGTGTGGTGACGGAGCCGCAGCAGTTGTTCAACGTGCTGCAGCGGTTGACGCCACGGATGTACTCGATCGCTTCGAGCCAGGCGCAGCATCAGGACAATGTGCAGACGACCGTGCGCGTGATTCGGTATGACTCGCATGGACGCAGCCGGCAGGGTGTGGCTAGCGGGCATCTGGGTGATCGTGCGGGTGTTGGTGAGACGATGCCGATCTTCCTGCACTCGAATGCGAACTTCAGGCTGCCGGAGGATAACTCGGCTCCGGTGATTATGATTGGGCCGGGGACTGGGATTGCTCCTTTCCGCGCGTTTCTTGAGGAGCGTCAGGCTACTGGCGCGCCGGGTGATAACTGGCTGTTCTTTGGCGAGCAGCGGGAGAAGATGGACTTTCTGTATAAGGACCAGTTGCAGGGCATGGTGAAGGATGGCGTGCTGAAGCGGCTGGATACGGCTTTCTCGCGCGATCAGCACAACAAGGTTTACGTTCAGGACAAGATGCAGGAGCAGGCTGCGGAGCTGTACCAGTGGCTGGAGCGTGGGGCTTATTTCTACGTTTGCGGTGATGCTACGCGTATGGCTAAGGACGTTGAGACGGCTCTGCTGGATGTGATTGCGAGGGGGTCGAATGGGACGCTGGAGCATGCCGCGGAGTATCTGGCGGCGATGAAGAAGCAGAAACGGTATCAGCGGGACGTATATTAATCAATAAGATACAGGAGATAAACGACATTTGTTGTAAAAATTGCGTCCGGCGAAGGTCGGACGCATCTGTTTAAGGGACTTGATTTTTGGTCAAAGGAGAAATGGTCATGAATGTCGTCGTTTATGGAGCAACTGGGAATTCGGGCAGTGAGATCGTGAAAGAGCTGCTTGCGCGTGGTCACAAGGTGACTGGAGTAGCTCGTAAGGTGGATTCGTTGAAGGACAAGCCGGGTGTGACGGCGAAGACGGATGATCTTTCGAACGTGGATAAAATTGCGGCGATCATCAAGGGCGCGGATGCCGTGGTGTCGACGTATCAGCCGCCTGCGGACAATACGGATGCGTTGGTGGATGTGACGAAGCGCCAGATTGAGGCGGTGAAGAAGGTTGGCGGACGGTTGGTTGTGGTTGGCGGCGCTGGCCTGCTGGAGGTTGCTCCGGGGACGACGCTGATCAAGTCGGGATATTTGCCGGCGGAGTATCTGCCGATTGCTACGTCGCATGAGAAGGCTTTGGGCGTGTTGCGCGCGTCGGATATCGACTGGACTTATTTGAGTCCCGCGGCTTATTTTGTGCCGGGCGAGCGGACGGGGAAGTTCCGGCTGGGGACGAAGGAGCTTGTTTCGGATGCCAAGGGTGAGAGCAAGATTTCGTTCGCGGATTATGCGATTGCCCTAGTGGATGAACTGGAGAAGCCAGCGCACCGGAAGGGTTCGTTCTCGGTTGGGTATTGATTGAGTTGGTTGTGAAGGAAGGCGGCCTGATGGCCGCCTTTTTGTTGGACGCGGCTTCAACGGAAGTAAAGAAAATCGCAGCAAGAGCTGGCTCGGAGAGTTTTGCTCTTGCCCGTGCTAGTGGGCTGGGATGGGAGTGCGGTCGGGCTTTTGCCCGATACCCCACCCTTCGCAAAAGCGCGAAGGATGGGGCACCCGATTTTGTGGCTGCAACAGCTGGGAGTGCGCTAGACGCGGTGGTTGTCGGCGCGCCAGTTGGTGATGTGCTGCTTGATGGCTTTGGGTTCGAGGCCCTGGGTGATGGTTTTGTGGACGAGGGCGGGAAGCTCGGCGTCGGAGGCGAAGCGGAGGGCGATGATCTGCTTGATGTCGAGCTCCTGGATGTGGGCGAGATCGGCTGGTGGGAGGAGGCGGGCGAGACGGAGGTTCTCTTCGAGGCGAATGATGCGATCCTGCACCTTGAGGTCGTTCATGCGGGACTTCGTGGCGAGGACGAGGAGTGCAGCGGAGACGACGATCCACCAGAGATGAAGCGCGCGGTATTCGTGCCAGTGATGGATGGTGAGGTAGATGGAGACGAAGAAGTTGATGATGAGTACGGGGAAGACGAAGAAGTGCATGGATGGATCGGAGCGGCCGTGATTTTTGAAGCTCTGAGGTGCGGGCATGATGTTCCTTCCTTCCGAGGGTAAGCGTGAGTTTACTCCGGGCTTTGAGTAAAGGGAGGAGGGGAGGCCGGAGTTTTGTCGCGGAGCGCGGGCCGTCAATTCTGGGTCGCGTTCAACTTTTCTTCGAGCTCTTGCAGGCTTTGCTTTAGGTTCTTGACCGTGTAGTCGGCTGGCGGACGGAAGAGCGCAGGATCGGGGTCGGCGCGCGAGAACTTTTCAAGAGAGAGGGTGCGCTCACCGGTGCGTGGATCTTCCCATTGCTCCTTCATGACCAACTTCAAGTCGGGCGAGGTCCAGACTTCGTGGGTCTTGGTGATAGGTGCATCGTTGCCGGAGCGGCCGGCGGGAACGATGGTCGTCGTTTTGACGACTGAGACGGGAAGGTTCTGAAGTGTGTCGTTGCCGAGATCTTCAGTGGTGATGATGGGTTGAGGGCGGTTGTCCTGATTGAGCTTGGCGGGGGCCGGCTTCGCCGTGCCGGGTTTTTCTGTTGGGATCTTTATGACAGATGCGAGCGTGCTGGCGTTGGGGCCTGTGACCCAGGTGGAGATGGTATGGGCTTCGGGGTCGGTTACAAAGACGAGGATGGTTTCGGGCTGGCCGTTAGCGGCACTGGCTAACCGCATTTCGACGCGGACGCGGCCGGAGGCGTCACGGGCTATGAAGTGATGTCCACTGTGGGTGATGTTGGTGCCATTGGCCAGTTGCTGCCTTGTGCTGTGTACCTGCGTGGCGGAGTAGGGCTGACCGATGACGGGCGCCGCGAGCAGCGAGTGTAGAAGGCTCCCGTTCGAAAGAATCTCTTTGTTTGCCGGAGTTGTTGTTTGGGCGAAGGCGGTAGATATCAGCAGGGCAGTACCGATGGTTCCGGCAGATAGAAGATTACGCATTACAGGGTTCCTCGCAGGCTGTCAGTGCATCAGTATTTCGTTTGACTATAGATGGGTCAAGTAATGATTCAACGGCGAAGGTTTTTAGAAAGAGGCAGATTCGGGGAGGGTGGGATAGGCTTGGAGGATGGATGCTTTGATGAAGAAACGGATTGGTGTGCACGTTGGGACGGGTGGTGGGGTTTGGACTGCGGTGGGGCGGGCGGTGGAGTCGGGGGCGAATACATTTCAGATCTTTTCGGCTAGTCCGCGGATGTGGAAGGCTGCGCCGGTGAAGTCTGCGGATGCGGCGAAGATGCAGGAGCTGCGGGCGAAGCATGATGTGGGGCCGGTGGCTGTTCATGCGAGCTATTTGATTAATCTTTGCAGCCAGACGGAGAGCGTGAGGGCGAATTCGACGGCTGCGTTTCGTGGAGAGGTCGAGCGGGCGCTAGCGCTGGGGGCGGAGTTTTTGGTGCTGCATCCGGGGAGTTGGAAGGGACTGACGCGCGAGGAGGGTTTGACGCTGGCGGCGCAGTCGATTGAATGGGCGATTGATGGGATCGATTTCAGTGGAAAGAATTTTAAGATTTTGATTGAGAATACGGCGGGGGCGGAGTTCTCACTGGGTGGGAAGCTGGAGCAGGTTGCGGAGTTGGTGGAGTGTTTGAAGGCTTGCGCTCCGGTGGCGGTGTGTCTGGATACATGCCATGTGCATGTGTCGGGGTATGACATTGTTTCGGCGGATGGGTACATCGAGACGATGAAGCTGGTGGAGTCGACGGTGGGGTTCGACGCGGTGAAGGTGTGGCACTGCAATGATGCGAAGGCGGCGATGGGATCGAAGCTGGACCGGCATGAGCATATCGGCGAAGGGACGATTGGGGCGGAGGCGTTTCGGCGGCTGCTGCATGATGAGCGGTTTGCGCATGCGGCGTTTATTGCGGAGACGCCGGTGGATTCGCCGGGAGATGAGGCGAGGAATGTTGGGGTGTTGCGAACGCTGGCGGCTGGGTAGAAGCTGGGCGGTGGGGTGAGGGCCAGATGATCAGTCCAGCGGTTGTGATTGCGGCGTTGTTGACGTTGGCACCGTTTCTGCATGCGGCGTTTTTTGCGCGATATGTGGCCGGCATGGGAGAGATGCTGCCGGAATGGGCGCGACTGCCGGGGCCGGCGGTGTTGTGTGTGCCGTATGTGCTGGTCGCTTGTTCAGCGGGGATGTTTCGCTGGGGTTGGATGGCGCTGTATGCGGTGCTGCCGATTGCGGTGTCGGTGCTGCTGTGGCAGGCGAGGCGCGTCGATCCGGGGCAACGCGGGAACTGGCGAGAGTTTCTGGTTCTGGCGGCATTGGGGCTGGCAGTGGACCTGCGCTGGTTTGAGGGGGCGTGGCCGCCCCATTTTGCCGTCTTCAACAAGATGCTGTTGCTGGATGCTGGCATCTATGGATTTTTAGTTGTGCGGCAACTGGATGGTGTGGGGTTTGATCTGCGGCTTCGGCTGCGCGATGTGGGGACAGGGTTGCGTGAGCTGGTTTTCTATGTGCCGATTGCCGTGCCACTTGGTTTGAGCCTGGGCTTTCTGCATTTGCATGTGGGGTGGCCGCGGTTGGCGCATATTGCCGGTGCGATGATCGGTACTTTCTTTTTTATCGCGGTGCCGGAGGAGCTTTTCTTTCGCGGGTGGATGCAGAATCTGCTGGAGCGGCGCGTAGGGCGGTCTGCTGCGCTGGTGACGACGGCGATAATTTTCGGACTGTCGCACTGGAACAAGCGTGCGGTGCATTTCAACTGGCGGTATGTGCTGCTGGCTGCGCTGGCGGGAGTGTTTTATGGACGGGCGTGGCGCGAGGAGCGCAGGGTGGGGGCGGCGGCGGTCACGCATGCTTCGGTCGATACGATATGGTCGCTGTGGCTGCGCTGATGGGTATGGTGTGGGCGATAGGTTAGGTATCCGAGACCGACACGCATGTTGTGGTCGATGTGGCCGGGAACGGTAATGGCGAGGGATATGCCGAGGATGGCGTGTGAGATGGCCAGAGGGTAGACGTTGCGGCAGCGAAGGAAGAGCAGGCAGGCGGCGAGTCCCCAGACAATCGTGATGGGCGTAAGGATGGGGTTCGGCAGATGCGCGAGCGCGAACAGTGCCGAGGCTGCAGCTACGGCGGCGGTTCTGGTGGGTAGGAGGCGCAGGAGGCGCAGAAGGAAGAAGTCCTGCAGGAGAAACTGTTGGAGGAAGGCCCAGATGGCGTAGCCCCAATAGCGTTGGAGGAAGGCGCGGGGGCTTGCGAACTGTTGCAGGGTGTGAAGTCGGGCGGCGATGGCGATGGCGATGGCTGCGAAGGTGAGGGAGGCGGCGATGATCCAGAAGGGACGGAAGGGGTTTGAGACGCGCAGGCCCATTGGCCGCCAGCCGTCGAAGGAGATCCACGTGGATAGGACGACCCAGAGGATCGCCGCGAGGTAGAGTGGCGTTTGCCAGGGACTGGGTGTCCAGATGACGAGCAGGATGAGGGCGTATCCGACGGAGAGCTGGATGAGATCGCGGCGCCGGGATGCGGCGGCGACGGAGCTGCCTGTAGCAGCTATCGCGGATGCGTCGACTGCCATGAGAGATATTAGCTCTTTCGTGGGGATTGGGAACAGACGACATTGTCGATTAGAGGAATGGCGATAGCTGCCGATAGAGGGAGCAGCGGATGTTTGATTGGTCTGCGCGTAGCCGGGGCGAGCTGGCGAAAGGGCGAAATCCATGTCTCTGATTCAGACCTGCAAGTGCGAAGAATGCGACATGCAGAAATCGATTGCGAACCATTGGGTGATGTTGTACGAGAAGAACGGGAACCTGGTGGTGTTGCCGAAGTGGGACGAAAAGATGGTCCGTCGGACACGGCATTTTTGCGGGCGGGCCCATGCGAGCCGGTATGTCGAGCGGTGGATGGCGAGTCCGGTTATGGCGATGGCGTCGGTTGGAGCAGGTGAGCTTGAGCCGGAGAAGGGAACGCAGTCTCAGGCGGCCCCGGCTTTTTCGTATCTCGAAGATGAGGCGATGGCGGCGGAGCTGGTGGCGAGGTACAGCTGAGGCGGGATATTTTGCAATTTTTTTTGTGCAGGCGCTCATGTTAATGACTTTTCCGCCGATAGGGGGACTACGGATTGCTGTTAAATCCGTTGAGAGCACCTGTGTAAAGGAGAATGCAACTTGACCCGCTATAGGATTTATCGCAACTCGGCAGGGGAGACCACATATATTTATGCGCATGAGGGCAGCAATATTCGAGACCCCCACGAGTTCCCAAACCTGGACACCGCACTGGCCATACTTCGGCAAGGCGGCATCCCTGAATATGAGATTAGACGGGTAACTAAAGAGCTGGCTGCGATCAATGGAGCGATTGTGCAGACGGCGGATTCAATCGCTCTGAGTTGAGTTGATTGCGGTTCAGAGCGCCGAGGGGTGAGACGCGGAATGCTGGGGTGCTAAGGATGCCGGCGATGGAGTAGTTGGCAGTAATCCGAAGACGGCTACGCCGGTTTGAGTTCCGACGTAGACTTTGCCGTTGACGATCATAGGCGTGATGAATTTGTTTCCGTTGCCGAAGCTGTCGCGTCCGTTGGCGGCCTGGTTGCTGTTGTAGAACTCGTGTGCGAGGTTTGCTGGGTCGTAGGCGTGCAGGACGCCAGGGCTGGAGAGGCTGGATTCGAGGGCCCAGACGATACCGTTCTGGGTACCGTTGGCGGAGATCGATGGTGTGGGGCCGGGGTGTGGGAATTTGATTGTGGTTTGGCTGGATGGGGTGAGGGCAAGCTGCGCATTTGTTAGTGGGAAGGCTTTTAGAGTGTCTCCGTCGGCTGCGTAGTAGAGGACGCCGTTGAAGTAGGCGGGCGTGGAATAGACAGGGCCCGCCATTGCTCCGGTGAGTTGCTGGTAGATGTTGCTGTCCATGGGGTTAGTGGCGGGATTGAATTTGCCGAGGTTGTCGCGGTCGGCGAGATAGATGTTTTTGTCTTTGCCTGCGCCTGCGATGAGGTGATGGATGACGCCGTTTGCGTCGGTCTGATCGGGCAGGAGCAGTGGGCCGCCGGAGCCGAGGTCGAGGTCTTCGCTGGATTCTGATGCGGTGTTGTACATCTCGAAGTAATCGGCTACTGCGAGTTTGCCGGTGGTCGAGAGCTTGAGCATGGCGTTGCCGTAGTCGCCTTTGGTGGGGAAACCGTTTGCGTCGAGGGCTGTGTCGAAGGTGCCGTTTGCGTCGAGGAGATAGATGTTGCTTTGGTTGTCGGCTGCTATGCCGCCGCCGCTCATCCAGATGGAGCCCTCGTGGCCGTTTGGCGTGAGATTCAAGAGCTGCGTTTGCTGGAGGGTGGACTCGCTGTAGGCCATGACCCAGCCGGTGTAGAGGCCGATGTCACAGTGCGAGGTCCAGCCCATGTAGATGTTGCCGTTGAGGAGGAGAAGGGCTGCTCGTTCGGCGTATTGGGCGGGATCGAAGATTACGTTGCCGTTTTGGGTGTTGTCGCCGGTGCCGGGAAAGGTTGCGGTGATTTCTGTTGGGCTGCCGGTTATCTCTGCTCCGGTGGTGATGTCGAGTGCGTGCAGGCGCTGGTGGTATGCGCCGGTGGAGTCTTTGCTCATGGCGACGGTGAAGAGTGTGCCGTTTGGTCCTTGTTTGCGATCGATGACCGGAGTTGAGGTGATTCCGATCTCGGGTGTTATTTGTAAGCAGTGATGGTCGTCGCTGGTGCTTTCACCGCTGCCGAGGACTGAGGTCTTCCAGAGTTGAGTACCGGTATCGGCGTCGAATGCGTAGACGCTGGCGTGCTCTGTGGCTACGTAGAGGACGTTGTGTTGCTGGCCACCGATCATCACGTTGGCCAGGTAGAGCGGCTGAGCGTCGACTTTGCCGTCTACTGGATCGAAGCCGATCTTGCCGAATTGGGTGGAGTTTACGTTGCTCTGCTTGAGGATGGTTTCTTGTGGGTTGAGTCCGTCGCGTGCGACGTTGTAGTGAAAGGTGGTTACGTCTTGCGCGGTGGTTGTGGGTGCAGCTTGTACGGTCAAGGTGAGGGCCGCGGAGTGGGTGAGGTTGGCGGAGGTCCCTGTGAATGTGATCGCCGAGTTGGCTGCGACTGCGATGGGTGCGGCAGTGAGTGATACTGTCTGTGCGGTGCCTGGGGTAAGGGTAAGGGTTGAAGGGGCCGCGCCCACACCAGTAGGAAGGCCTGTTATGGCGACGGCGACGCTGCCGGTAAAGGCATTTATCGGGTTGGCGGTGACGCTGACTGGAGATCCAGTTGCGCCGGCGGTGATGGAGAGCGAGGTTGGCGACAGGGTTAGAGTGAAGTCGGGTGGCGGAGAGATGGTCGCGGTTACGGTGACGGTATGTGAGAGCATTCCTGAGGTGCCGGTGAACGTAAGTATCGTACTGCCGCCCATAGCGGCTGCGGAGGCTGTCAGAGCTACGGTCTGTGCGGTTCCAGGAGTCAGCGTGAGGGTTGCAGGGGTTGCGGTTACGCCAGTAGGAAGGCCTGTTATGGCGACAGCGACTGTGCCAGTAAAAGAGTTGAGTGGATTGGCGGTGATGCTGACTGGAGATCCAGTTGCGCCGGCGGTGATGGACAGCGAGGTTGGCGACAGCGTGAGAGTGAAGTCAGGTGTCGAGGAGATGGTTTCGGTTACTGTGGTGGAATGCGAGAGCATTCCTGAGGTGCCAGTGATCGTAAGCATCGTGCTGCTGGGCATAGCGGCTGCGGAGGCTGTCAGCGCAACAGTTTGAGCAGTTCCAGGTGTTAGCGTGAGCATGGCTGGTTGCGCTGTGACTCCGCTGGGTAGGCCGGTAATTGAGACGGATACCATGCTTGCGAAGCCGTTGAGCGGGGTGGCATTGATGCTGACTTGTTGGGGCGTGCCGCCGGGAAGAAGGGTGATGGTTGTTGGAGTTGCCGATAGGGAAAAGTCGGCCGTGGGTGCAGGTTTTGATCCCCCGCCTCCGCAGGAGGTCAGAACAAGACTGATGAGGGTGGAACATGCCAAACGCACCTTTGAGCAAGAATGCATATCGACTATCCCGGATTTATCTTAAACCTTTAGACCGCCGACTTTAGGTCGCAGAAGGTCAGATTGAGGGTATACCTGCGTCTCGTGTGACTTGTTACAGAGATGTCTTTATCGGGTGATGGAGTTGAGCTAGGTGTTGAAGATGTTGGTGTTGATGAACTCGTTGCGGAATTTGCCTTGAGGGTCGTATTGCTTGAGGAGGGCCTGGTAGGCGGGCATTTTGGGGTAGAGGTGGTGGAGGGTTGTGGGTGGGGTGGTGAAGAGCTTTGCCCAGTGGGGGCGGGCGTTGAAGGGGGCTAGTTTTTCTTCGATGAGGGGGAGGACTTTTTGTACTTCGTGCCACTCGGGTTTCCAGGTGAAGT